>ERZ1034973.136-NODE-136-length-48523-cov-12.900512_pt1 | contig 48523 bp, 32 predicted proteins | sample MGYA00520686_ERZ1034973 | MGnify/ENA primary metagenome ERZ1034973 (study PRJEB33766, sample SAMN09781775) | gut metagenome | biome: gut microbiome | host: Homo sapiens | place: Madagascar | study: EMG produced TPA metagenomics assembly of the PRJNA485056 data...
TGCGAAGATGAACGCAATCACGAAAAATGCTATCCAAATGTAATTTAAAACCATTTATTTGTATATTTCTTCAATTTACTATAGCTTCTAATTTTCTACCAGCTGGTAGAAAGTTAGAGAGCCTGTTTGTTGTTTTTTAAAGCACGGCTGCAAAATTACAACAAAAAACTTGTATAGGGTTCGTTTTATATAGAAAATCCCTCATTGAGGGAGGATTTTGATGAATTTTATCCCTCATTGAGGGATTTTTGCCATTCGCGTTTTAGCAGTACGCCCTAAACGTGTCAAGAGAACGAATGGGCAAGTGTTGACTCCTGAGATGGAGATTACTGTTACAATTCAACAATATACTTCTGACACTTTTTATAATGGGGCGAAGGAGATACAAGATGGGAAGTAATATGTCCAACTTGGCTTTCTCAAATGGGGAAATGGAGTTAATAAGTTTATTCAACTTTCGCTGGGTTCAGAAGTAATAGAAGTTAAGTTGTAGGTTCAGCCATAAGGCGTATTTTGACATTCGATATTCAGCAGTAATCTTTTTGCCTCGATGCCTCCTGCGTATCCTGTCAGTGAGCGGTTGGTGCCAATGACGCGATGGCAAGGGATGAGAATGCTGATGCCATTGGCACCGATAGCTTGTGCCACAGCCCTTATACCTTTCATCTTGTTTATCTTTTGTGCAATCTCTTTGTAAGTTCTTGTTTCTCCATACGGAATTTCAAGTAAGGCTTGCCATACTTGTTTTTGGAAGTCGGTACCAACGGGATGTAAGGGAATTTCGAATGTATGGCGCTTGCCTGCGAAATACTCATCAAGTTCTTTCTTTGTTTCTTCCAGGACGGCAGAGGGGGCAATGATGCATTCTGCATTCAGCAGTCGCATGAGCCGGTGCTTGTTGCGTTCGGCACATGGCATTTTGTTCCAATCGCACAGGCATAGACAGTCGCCTGCCGATGCCAAGATGATTTCACCACAAGGTGAGTTGTAGTATTGGATGGATACTACTTGTTTTCTGCGTAAATCTTTCATGATCATATTTCTCATCAAATAAAAAACAGCGGCCTACGCCGAAGCATAAGTCGCTGTAATAGAAGCGTGGACCAGCCAGGGCTTGAACCTGGGACCTCCAGATTATGAGTCTGTGCCGAGCCTTACTAACTCCTCCGGACTTAGCAAGGTGTAACCAACTGAGCTACAAGTCTTTTTATGCTATTTATCAACCTGTTAATGAACACTGATAGAATGAAATTAGTCAACAATGAGTCAACAATCATCCTTTTTGCTTGGGTACGATAGTTACGTACTTTGCAAATAATATTGGGATTCATTTTATAGAGAGAACCCCATATCTCTTATAGTTCATCAAGAAGACTATCTAAGGATTGAAGCCGTTTCTTTCCCTCGATATGGTCTTTCACTTCTTGAAGTGCACCACGAAGTTCAGTTATGATTTCTTTTCTCTTGTATTCTGTCATATAGATATATGTTGGTGTATAGCTGCAAAAATAATGCTTTTCTTTAGCTTAACAACAGTTTGGGCAGCCAATTTTTTCTATTTAGAGAATATTAGCAATAAAGCCAACCTCCACTTGATAGTAAAAGTTGGCTTGTATGTTAGTTTGATATTCCTCGCATTCGATAAGCAAATTCGTCTCTGTTGCTTTTTAAAATTAAGATTACATCATGGGATGTATAGGTAATAGCGACATTAAATCTTTCTGCGTTTGGTCCGTAAGCTTCCATGATTATATAATCTTCTCCTTCTTTAAGCTTTTTGCTAAGGAAATATTTTGTGCCACCAAATTCAGTCCAATAAACTTCAAGAATTATGTTGTCAAAATCATTTCTGATTTCAATTATTCTGTTGCATTTTGTCCATTGACTATTATGGCTTGCTTTATAAGCGTATGCTTGAAATCTTTGAGCACTAATATTAAGCGAAAGAATTGTAAGCAGAAAAGTGAAAACTATTTTGAAAAATCTATGATTCATGTTATTATTCTTGATGTATTAGTTCAAATGACACACAAAAGTTTGTTACGGTTTGCATAAAAAGGTATGTCGTACCTTTAGAAACTGTAAATAAGAAGAATGTAGGTTCGTTAGTGACAATGTTCTTGCAGATTAAATTAATGCTTCCATCTTTGTCCTTGCTTTTTTCTTGAATAAGAAAACTTTCAACGTTATCGTCACTATAGAATATGTTCAATAGGTTTCTACCCATATTGTCATTTACAATGATTATTGGAATATTGCATGAAATGCTTTTAGACCAATCAGCGTTCCCTTTTTTGTAACTTGTTGCATATGCAGTCCATTTTTGAGCTGCATTTACTCCTAAACTTCCACAAAAGCAGATGCATAGCAATATTAGTCTTAAAATAAATCTTTTCATATGTCCTAAGTTTTGTTAATGTCCATTATCAAGTGCATTTAATAGTCCTTTCCCTATATCATATAGATATTTTGCAAGTTCTCTATTTGCAAAAAATGGAGAATATTTCTTTTTTTTACTATCTTTTAAATTCCAATATTCTGCACCTGTGATTCTATTACCATGTCTATCGTACCAATAATCATCTGCATCTTCATTAGAAAACTCTCCATAACTATCAATGAGAGTACCAAATTCATCAGTTCTGAATCTGTTTGGACGTCCACTATCTGTAAATGCATTTAAAAATCTAAAATAGGCATTCTTGAACTCTTCAATATAGTAAGAGTTCCAACCTGCGTAATTGCGCTTGTAATCTAGAAACGTTGCAACATTGTCTTTGATATTTTGAATATATAAATCTTTACGGATAGTTCTTGTTCCGAAATGATATAAGATATTACTTTGGGAAATTTCCTCGGCTTGTGACAATAAAGCGTTAGGTTTTGCCGTAGTTGCAGCTGTCATAAGCATAGTGAGCAACATTGTAATTATATATTTTCTCATAATTGTACTATGTGCCTTTATATCCCCACCAGATAGGCTTTTATTGCTAGTTATTTTCTACACATAAAGAAAGGAGCATGGGGACTATTGGTGTTTACTAACATAAAGCTCTGGACTGCTTGCGACATATAAACAGACAATAGCCCATGCTCCATGTGTTATATATATGGATATATATGCAACATGAAAGCATGAGCACCTTGACCTGTTACCTATGTCGTTAGAATTGTCCAGATTCTATGTTAAGATAACGTCAAACGCTCATTCTAAATATGTACTTCTACTCCTTGTAGAATTGGTGCAAATTTAGCAATAATTGTTTGATTGACCAAGGAATTGTCTGTCTTTCTTCTAATATATGTTGAGATTTAATATTTCAAGTTGATTTTCTCTCATTGCTACATATATCAATGAAGCGTCCTTTACCTTTTAAATAGCAGGACACCTACCATTATGCTGATAGATGTCCTGTCTTATATTAACTAATAAACCATCTATATTTTTCATCACCATGTAAAGCTGCGTTGATGCCAAGAGCTATTTGGGTGGTGTTGAGGCTTCTATCCAAGAATGAGTCTATATAGCTAGACTTGTTCGCTCCTGTTAACAGGTTGTAGAACTTCCACATGTTGATGTCCTCGCCAAAGCTACCAAAGTTCTCATCATTGATGTATGCCTTAGCTACACTGTTAATCTGTGTATCGGTTAACAGTATCTTAGGAATATTTCTTTGATGATAATTTGATAAGCATTGATAGAGTCTCATTTTACCAAGAATCTGGCAAAATTGATGCTCCGTCATTGTGGTGTTGCCAAGCGTGTGAAGCAAGTGAAGCTGTCTTGCAGGATTGAAATTGTTGAATAGCTCCAAGGCTGCACGATAGAGTCCATTAGTAGATGTCACTCTCAAATCCTCCTTGTAACCATCTGTAAAGATGCACATGTTGCAGCAAACTTGGTTCTTGAAACCTATTGCTAGACGGAATAGCTCTGGAGATTTCTTTGAATATAAGTTCATTTGATTGTATGCTCTAACTCCTACGATGGAAAGATTCAACTTGTTCCCCATTACAGTCTCGAAAACTGTAGGTATGTCGATGCTGAATGCTGCACGCTCATAGTAGATGGTCTTGTCAGAATCCAAAAGTTGACTAGCAGGCTTTCTCACCGCTTCTGGTATTCTGCCTTTGATTACGTGGGAAACTCGAATGTTTGGAGTTCCAACCTTTTGACCATGGAAGAAAGTTCTAGTTGCATCCTCGATGGTCTCAATAAAGTCAGCGTGGTTGATGGTCAACTCGTTGTCCTTAGCAAAAACAGGAGTGATGCAATCGTTCTTTAAGTGCTCGAAAGTTACCTCTTGGGTATTAGCCTCAATAAAGTGATTTTCTGCCTTGAAATCGTCCAAGATAACTGCATCCTCGATGTTGTTTACTCTCTGTGCCTGTGGCAATAAAATAATATTGTTCATAATCTCAATAAATTAGAAGTGAATAATGTTGTTTATAATCTCAAAATAAATATAGTTGCTATTACATGACTATTTTCTATATCTATTTTCTTTCTAAATGTGAGGAGGGGACTAAAGTATATGTCCACCGTCTTTCGTAGAACACATGGGGGATAAAAGTAGGGGGCATATTTAATAATGTGTAAAACTCTTATTTTTAGTCTTTCTCTCTTTTCTCTAGACTTCTGATTTTTTGAGATATGATGTTTCCTAACTAAATATGCAGGTGAAAAAGTTGAGGCTGTTAATTGGTGCTGTAGGATAGTTTTGGAATGGATAGGGGAAAATAGGAGAATCGGGTTATCTTGTCCTGGGCTCTCTTGTCTATGGATAGTATAAAAACGAAAAAAGCCGCAAGCGTTGAGGCTCACGGCTTAGTTTGATTAATCAGATAACTATTAAATATTTTATGCCAAAAAGTGAAAACTAGTTCCATCTTCTTAGACAATGATATGTGTATTCTGAAAAAATCCAAGAGATTTCTGATATTTTTCTGCATAAGATTTTGATTTGTTTGTTGCTATAAAGTTCTGGTCATAGTATGAAATATAGAAGAAAATGATGCCTAATGAAATAAAAAAACAGGGGACACCATAGAATGGCATCCCCGTATGATGAAGATTAAGTGTTCTTTGTTACTGAGACAGGTCTGGCGACATTTTTTGAATAGGGTCTATAAAAGGCTTATTCTGAAATTTTTGTCGCCATTAAATAAATTTTTTGCGGATAATTAAATATCCTCGTTTCTTGCCTCGTTGCTGAGGCTTTGCTTCAAAGAAATCTAAAATAGTATGTGATGTAACAGCTTTTAATGGTTTCATATCTAAATCCTTACATATTTGTTTTAATTTTGACTTAATATTCTCTGCTGAGTACCAAGCACCAATCTGAAAATCTAAGTTTAATAATTTTTGGGCTTCGTTACCTCTAGCTTTGTTATGATAGTCCGTAAGGATTATTTCCCTTTTTATCTTTTTGCTGTTATATCTAAGCTCTTCTATTTTTGCTTTACCGAGCTTGTCGTAAGCTTCCACTATAAGCTTGTCTACCTGTCGTAATTCTTCTTTGAAACTTAAATCTAATTCAGTTGAGCAATCCCCAAGTATTTCTAATTGCTTAACTAGTATCTTTCTCTTTGCTTTTAGTGAAATAGCATTGTTCTCTCTATGTAATCTTTCGTAATCTCCTAATTTATAATGGTTGTTATGATAGGAGGATAAAGAGAAAACTTCATTGTCGCAAAAAGCCCGATAGAGATTAACTGAATTTTGATAGTACCCCTTGATAAATTCATTATCAATATAGTTGTCAATTGCAAAGTAGTTAATATAACCATCTGTAGTTAGAAATTGAGTGAAAGGTAAAGTATCTAATATGGCTTTATATGCTTCTTGCTTCATTTTGCACTTTCTATTTTGTTCATAGAGCAAGTTTATATTATCATATGTCTCTTTAAAACATTTAATGTAGCCATTCAATTCATCTCGATTCCATATAGGATAATGGTTGTTTATATTACTAATTAGGTGTAGGCTTGATATGCCATTCCGAAATCTACCTGCACATTGGATAATGTCAGTGTTAGGGTCGAACATCGTATATTCAGCCATATAGCAATCTGTAAGAAGCAGAACGTTAGGACACTCATTTATTTCTATATCTACCGCATTGTAAAAACGAGAAGTTAGCCAATTATAATGCTTCATATTCTTCTCGTCCCAAGTACTATAAGCGGATTTAAAGTTTAGTCCCCTCAGTTTATCTACACTTTTATCTGAGCAAAAAACAGCAGATTTATCTAGAAGATTGAGCTGTTTCATCAACGCATAAATAGTATCTGTGGAGTTGCAAAAGAGGAAACATGTTTTGTCTTCTATCTTAGCTAAAACCTCTTTTGTAGACTGTAGTAAATTGTTTGTTACCCACAGGTTGATGTCTCGTTTATAATCAAAGGTTGGCTTAATCTTAATAATCTGAAAACCTTGCTCTTCAAACCGAGGGTCATTAATCTCGATTGGTGTTGCAGAAACCATAGCCTTATATTGGCATTGGAAGAAAAAGTCCATAGGTAAACTTATGCTATTCCGATAGTCTGCATCTTTAACTAATTTGTGACATTCGTCATATAATAGGAAGCAATTAAATCTAATATCAAAATCAACTTCCTCGAATGCAGACTTGACCTTTGGAAAACTTTCTGGAGTCGTGAGAATCTTAATATATTTGCGCCCTTTTTTCCCTGTATGGGTGCTGTTATATTCAAATGTGTTTTCTATGTAATTAACTACATCATCTGAATAGATTCCCTCATGCACAGGAAATAAATTGTCATCTTTATGCTTTGAGTCTTTGTATTTACCTACGATTACAGGTTTGTTAGGCTCTATGATTATAGAATGACGCTTAGCTTTTATCTCACCATAAGTAGCTCCGAGTCCTGTTAAGGTCTTACACAATATCGTGTTTGTCGGAATCTCCTTTAAGACCTCTGTAAGGTGTTGAATTTTACCATTGGATTTTTTCTTAATTTCAATTTCTGTAACGTTCATTTGTTAGCTTTTTAAAGGACATATAAATTAATAAGTTGTCCTTGTTTGGTGATAATCTTAAATGATTACCTGCTTTTTTTCACGCAAGTAGTCTAATAATTCATCTGACCTTTCCACTCGGAAAATTATCTTTCCTTTTGTGAGTGGCAGCATTGCTGATAGAAATTTAGGTTGTGTTCGGAATAAGGGAGCGTATTGAATTGCTTTCCCTGCATTCACGAACATCTTGAAAATTTCCATTTGAAAATCTGAGTTATCTTCTAGTGGCTCTGTGTCTGTGGGGTTAATGTCAAAATCCGCAAGAATGCCATCTTGTAGATAGTTGATTAAACCATGTAAGGAGCTATCTTTAAGCTCGTATTTAAAACCTGCAACATAGCGAGATTCTATCCACGCACAAGGCTTGTTATCTTTACTTGTGAAAAACTTGGTAGTCAAATTTTCTCCACGATTCATTAATGCACGTAAAGTATTATAAGCACCTACGTTATCGTATTGTTGGATAGGTGACGTGCTATCCAACGAGAAATTGAAATTAATCATATTTTTTTGAAATTAAAATTAATAATTCCTGTCTCAATAAGTCAAAGAACACTCTTTCTTAAATCTAGCAGTCCATCCCTCCACTTAAACAGATTTCTCCATCGAAGTATTGAAATGGGCTGCAAAGATAATAATTATTTTTGACCGAGCAAAGTTTAAAGAGCTTTTTTCCATTTTATGCTCTCTTTTTTTCGTAACTTTGATTAAAGCTTTGTTATTTAGTCCCCAAAACGTATTTTACGACCTTAGCATTAGCTTTATTCTCGTTCTGAAAGTCTCGCTCGATATAAATGTCGGTCACTCTCATTGACTCATCAACGTGGTTGAGTGCTGCATGGACGGTATATTTATCTATGCCAACTTTATTGATGGCTAATGTTGCCCATGAATGTCTAGCAGCGTAAAACTCCAAATCATCGATAGCTGATTCTGAGCCAATTTCTTTCAAGCCTCGATTTATTGCCTTATTGAAGCCTTTGTCGTTTGCATAATATTGATAGAAGTTGAAGACTCGTTTGCCAGACTTGTCTCTGTACTTCTCTATCAATGGTTTCAGCATTGGAGGAACATCAACCACCATCTTCGCCTTGTCATTTCTACGTGCTTTGGTCTTGGTTCTGTAGTATGTCAGCTTACCATCTTTATAATCTGTCACGTTATAAAGGTCAACAGAGTTCATGCCGATTAGTCCAAAGGATAAGATAAAGCAATCTTTAGCTAGGTCGTATCTGCACGTCCCCTTAATGCCTTTGCTTGTATTCCTATATGGAAGAGCATAAATCTTCTTGATGGTGGCTTTATCAAGTGCTCTCTTTCGGGTTGCCTCCTGTTTCGGAATCTTGAAATTGTCGAAAGGGGATGATGGAATAAGTATCAAACCATTGTCGTAGTTGTTGTATTCCTTCTGTGCCTCCTTAAATAGGTGTCGTAAACTGCCTAAATATAAAGACATCATTCTGTTAGATGGAACACGTTTCCCTGCTTTCTCCAACTTCTCTATTTTAGCTTCTCTACATTTCTTTATATAATCAGCATATCCTGTGATAAAGGATAAATTGATTTCTGAAATGTTGAGGCTGTCACGTCCAATAAATGAAGTGAGTGAGTTGAGAACGGTCTTGTAATTGTTTGCTCCTTTTATGGGAGCCTTAGCTATCCACTTTCTGGAAAAGTCGATAAAGTCAATCTCCTTGTCTTTCATATCCTCAAACTTTAGGTGCTTGAAAATATCATCAAGAGAATAGCTGTTTAAATCAACCTGCATTTCATTACACTTGTTCTTGTACCCTTGTACTAAGTTCTCAATCTCCTTGTAAATCTTGGTCGTTTTCTTGAAATCTCCAGATTTAGTTAAGTCCTTTGGAGAAACGAAAAGACTAGATGATAGTCTCTTCACCTTACGATTGAGCGTAAAGCGTATCTTTACATTGTAAGTACCATTTGCTTTAAGCTCTCCTTTTTTGATTTCTGCTTTGATTGTCAGCATGTTACGTTTAATTTAATTAGTCAACAATCAGTCAACAATGTAGCAAATAAAGAGAAAAAGCTCTGGTGGTTGTATTTCTTAATCTAGAAAAGTCCAGAAATAAAAATAGGTTAAGTATCTAATATTCAGATGCTTAACCTTGTGGACCAGCCAGGGCTTGAACCTGGGACCTCCAGATTATGAGTCTGTTGCTCTAACCAACTGAGCTACAAGTCCGTGAATTTTGCAATTCGGCTGCAAAGGTAATAGCTTTTTGCTAAATAACCAAATATTTTGGGCATTTTTTTCGATTAATCAGAAAAATGCCGTATCTTTGCACCATCATCTTATAGCACTCGAAGTGCTTCATGACAAATGGCAAAAGAAATAAATAGTAATTCAGGTCTTTCCGACGAGCAAGTTGGACAAAGTAGAAAGAGGTGTGGACTCAATGTTCTCACACCTCCTCGTCGTATATCCTTATGGAAACTCTATTTGGATAAGTATCGCGATCCCATTATCCAAATCCTTCTTGTAGCAGCCTTGATCTCTCTGGTCCTGGCTTTTATAGAGCACAACTTTATGGAGACGACAGGCATCTTTGTGGCTGTATTCTTGGCCACAACGGTGGGCTTCTATTTCGAGCGGGATGCAGCCAAGAAGTTTCATATCCTTACAGCCTTGAGCGAGGAACAGCCTGTAAAGGTGCGCCGAAACGGGAGGGTGATAGAGATTCCCCGCCGCGATGTAGTGGTAGACGATATTGTATTGATAGAGGTGGGCGACGAGGTGCCAGCCGATGGCGTCCTGCTCTCTTGTACCGATTTGCAAATCAACGAGTCATCGCTTACCGGTGAGCCTATGACAGAGAAATCGCTCGAGGAAGGTGGCGACGGAGCTTATGCCCGCAATGTGGTTTTGCGTTCTACCATGGTGATGAATGGACGTGGAGAATTCAGGGTGACGGCAGTAGGCGATGCTACTGAAATAGGCAAGGTGGCGGTCAAGTCGACCGAGCAGACGGCAGTGAAGACTCCTCTCTATGTACAGTTGGACAAGTTGGCTACTATGATTTCCAAGGTGGGCTCAATAGTTTCGGTAGCCGCTTTTGTACTGTTTCTCGGTCATGACATCCTGACCAATCCTGTATGGGGTGGCAAGGATTATCTTTATATGGCCGACCTTGTGTTGGAATATTTCATGATGGCCGTCACACTGATAGTGATGGCTGTGCCCGAAGGTTTGCCTATGGCCGTCACACTCTCCTTGGCTCTCAATATGCGAAGAATGCTCAAGTCGAACAATCTTGTGCGCAAGCTTCATGCCTGTGAAACGATGGGAGCAGTCACCGTGATTTGTACCGACAAAACTGGTACGCTGACGCAGAACCAGATGCAGGTGGACACCCTCTTGCTGAAACAGGGAAGCGAACATTTGCTCCACTTGGCGATAGCCGTCAACACCACCGCCGAACTGGACAACGACCGAGGTATAGGCAATCCTACCGAGTCGGCATTGCTGCTATGGCTCAAAGCTAAGGGGCACGACTATGCCGAGTTGCGCAAACAGTGCACCGTGGTGAGCCAGCAACCATTCTCGACCGAGCGAAAGTATATGTCCACCCGTGTTCTTGCAGAAGGCACACAGTATCTCTTTGTGAAGGGAGCTCCCGAGATCGTGCTGGCAAAGTGCGACTTGGACGATAAGGAAAAGCAAAAAGCACAGGAAGAGCTTGCTGACTTCCAGCGCAAGGCGATGCGTACATTAGCCTTTGCCTATCAGAAGGCAGAAGACGGTAAGATGACCTTGCAGGCTATCGTTGCCATTACCGATCCTCTGCGCAAGGAGGTTCCCGCAGCAGTGCAGGAGTGCAGAAAGGCTGGTATAGAAGTCAAGATGGTGACGGGCGACACGGCAGCTACGGCTTTCGAGATAGGCAAGCAGATAGGCATCTTCGAGGAAGACAATACAAGCATAGGGGCCGATGGCGAGATGACTCCGCTTGAGGTACAGATGATAACGGGCGAACAGTGGGAGGCTCTCTCGGATGAGGAAGCCTATAAACGCGCACGGAATATCCGTGTGATGAGCCGTGCCCGTCCTACTGACAAACAGCGATTGGTGGCCATGCTTCAGAAACATGGCGAGGTGGTGGCGGTAACAGGCGATGGAACCAATGATGCCCCGGCGCTCCATTATGCTCATGTTGGGCTTTCGTTAGGCTCGGGCACATCGGTAGCCAAGGAAGCTTCGGATATGACCTTGCTCGACGATTCGTTCAAGTCGATAGCCAATGCCGTGATGTGGGGACGCTCGCTTTACCGCAACCTTCAGCGTTTCCTCTTTTTCCAGTTGGTGGTCAATGTGGCAGCCTTGCTCCTGGTGCTTGGCGGTTCGATCATAGGCACCGAAATGCCCCTTACCGTTACCCAGATATTGTGGGTCAACCTGATAATGGACACCTTTGCAGCCTTGGCTTTAGCCTCCTTGCCTCCTTCGCACGAGGTGATGAAGGAAAAGTCCCGCAAGGCTTCCGACTTTATCATTTCCCGCAGCATGGGTGCAGGAATCCTTTTCTGTGGCATCAGTTTCTTTGTCGTGATGTTTGCTTTCCTGGTATATTGTGAGCGTCGCGGCAGGGGAGGAGTCGATACGCACGAACTGACATGGTTCTTCACCACGTTTGTGATGCTGCAGTTCTGGAATCTCTTCAATGCAAAGGCTTTGGGCAGCAACAGGTCTGCATTCCGTCACTTCCTCCAGGATAAGGGCATGCAGTTGGTGCTTCTGCTGGTCTTGGCAGGTCAGTGGCTCATCGTTACTTTCGGTGGTGAAATGTTCCGCACCCAGCCTCTCTCGCTTAAAGAGTGGGCAATCATTATTGGCTCAACCTCGCTCGTTCTTTGGGCAGGCGAACTGTATCGTGCTGTGAGGCGAGCAATGTGTCATCAGGAGGAATAAAGACAGGAAAACAAGATGAAAACAATATATTATACTATTCAGGACGGATGTAGGCTGAAAGACGGTACTGCCATCAAGTCTTTGAAGCCCTGTGTGGCCACTATCGGCTTTTTCGACGGAGTGCACAGAGGACACCAGTATCTCATACGTCAGTTGGTGGAGAAAGCCCACAGCCAGGGACTTGAGGCAACGGTCATCACCTTCGACGAGCATCCGCGCAAGGTGTTGCAGAGCGACTATCAGCCAGAGTTGTTGAGTACACTCGACTCCAAGCTGCTTCTCCTCTCCCGCACCGATATAGACAATGTGGTGGTGCTGCATTTCGATAAAGAGATGGCATCGCTTTCTGCCAGGGAGTTTATGAACAGGGTGCTGTGCGACCATTTGTGTGTGAGAACCCTCTTTATCGGTTATGACCATCGCTTTGGCCGCAATCGTGAGGAAACCTTCGATGACTATGTGCGCTATGGACGTGAGATGAACATGGAGGTAGTTCGCAATGATGCATTCCAGCTCGACGGCATCAATGTGTCCTCTTCGGTCATCCGTTCCTTTCTGCGCGAAGGCGAGGTGGAACTTGCCAATATGTGCTTGGGCTATCCTTATACCATCGTAGGCAAGGTGGTGAATGGCTTTCATGAGGGTCGCAAATTAGGCTTCCCTACTGCCAACATAGACATCTCCCATTTGTGTCAAATGATTCCTGCCGCCGGTGTCTATGCCGTCAAGGTAAGGCTGGAACAGGGGATGGAAATGAAGTGGGGCATGATGAATATAGGCACGCGTCCTACCTTCGGCGGACAGCGCACAACGATCGAGACACATATCTTCCATTTTGATGGCGATATTTATGGTCAGTTGCTGTTGGTGAGCTTTGTGCACCGCATCAGGGGCGAGCGTAAGTTCGAGTCGCCAGAGGAACTTGCAGAGCAACTCCGTGAAGACGAGGAAACCGTTGTGGCGCTGTTGCAGAAAGATAAAGAGAACGAATAGGAACAAATTTAAATAAACAGATACAAACGATGAAAGAGATAAAGAAAGGTGTTATGGATATTCTGCTGTATGGCATTGTGTTTGTCGTAGTACAGCTTATAGTTTCATTCTTGGGAATGCTTGTCTGGTCATTTGTTCAGCACGAGGAACTGGCAGATGTGCGAACAGCCATGCTTTCGGGGCATAATCCCGTGCTGCTTGCCCTTACCTCGGTGTTCAGCAGTGTGATTACTCTGGTCGTTTTTCTGAAGACCAAGTGGACTCCCATCTCTCGCAACTATCTGTTGTCCAAACCTTGGCTCACTCTTCTTTGGGTAGCCTTGTTTGCTTTGGGTGCCATGATTCCACTTGAGTTTGTGTATGAGCTAATCGGACTGGAAATGGACGAGACCACAGGCCGTATATTCGAAGGACTGCTCAAAGAGCCCTGGGGGTATGTGGCTGTAGGCATCCTGGCACCATTGACCGAGGAGGTTGTCTTCCGTGGCGCCATCCTCCGTACCTTGCTGGGTATGATGAGCAAGCGCAACCATTGGGTTGCCATCATGATTTCGGCAGCCATTTTTGGTGCTGTGCATGGCAATGCAGCCCAGTTTGTCAATGCCCTGCTCATGGGTCTTCTCTTAGGATGGATGTACTATCGCACCCGTAGCCTTGTGCCAGGCATCCTGCTGCATTGGGTCAACAACACGATGGCTTATATCCTGACCAACCTTCTTCCTCAGAGCGACGGCAAACTTATCGACCTCTTCCATGGTGATGAGAAGACGGTATGTTATGCCGTAGGCTTCTCCTTGTGCATTCTCATTCCGAGTTTCCTGCAGTTGATAGCAAGATTAAGAAAAGCTTGAAAAATGTCTTTTAGGGCATTAACACTTTAAAACCAGCAGATAATGACAAAGTCTTTATTTTTCATTCTTTTGTTTTTCCCTACCTTATGTTGCATGGGTGGGAACACAATTACTACAGCTAAGCAACCGACTCTTGATGACTTGGATAAAGTGATCAGTCACAGTAAGGAATATACCAAAAAGTATGAGCAGGAAGTAGGAATACTTAAAAGTAAGTATGTTCATGCAAAAAGTGCGCAAGATAAGTTGGCAGCTTCTCGTGAATTGTTTACTAAATACAAGTCATCTATTTTGGATTCTGCGTATGCTTACGCTGAACGAAAACTGCATTATGCCAAGATTCTTCATAATTACGAGGATAGTGTCTATTCAGAATTGGATATTGCTGACATTTTTAATAAGACAGGCAATTATGTGGAGTCGTATAGGATTTTGTCTGGGTTGGAACATAAACCGATGTCTGCCGATATGCGTAAGTATTATTTTAGTTTGTACGGAAATCTTTATGAAGGTCTTCGTGAGACCTCCATTACGGCTTATCAGCGTGCGGATAATGAGCGAAGAAGGATTATGTTTCGGGATTCGTTGAAAAACATGAAGGACAAGCAGTCTGATTGGGATAAGGCAGCGTTTCTTTGCAGTCAGAATAAATATACTGATGCGTTGCATTGTCTTTTTGATTCTTACAAGAATTTGTCCTACGAAGATCGTGAAATGGGATATGTTGCTTTTGCCATTTCTGATATTTATCGCCAAATTAATGAGGTAGATAAAGAAAAGCAATATCTGATTATTTCTGCTATAGCAGACTTGAAGAATAATGTGAAAGAATATATATCCTTGCGTCGTTTGGCTACTTTGCTTTATGAAGAAGGAGATGTGAAGCGTGCTTATCGTTATATGCGAAAGTCTATGGAGGATGCAACTTTTTGTAATGCACGCCTTCGTATCATAGAGATATCTGATGCCTTGCCGATTATCGACAAGGCCTATGAGTCGATGCAGAAAACAGAGCAAAAGAATATTCTCTATGGTTTTTCTTTAGTAAGTATATTGGTTGTAATGCTCTGTTTTATGATGTATTTTACACGGAAGCAATTAAAGAAGATAGCGCAGGCTCGTCGTGCTTTGGAAACTTCTAATAAGAGTCTGAATGACATGAATTTACAGTTGAATTCCCTAAATTCTCAGCTTTCTTTGGCTAATGGCAAATTGAACGAGACTAACGCAACTTTGCAAGATACAAATCTTTCACTTTTTGAGAGTAATAAGATCAAGAACATCTATATCATGGAGTTTATGAATAAATGCTCGGCTTATATTGATAAGTTGGAAGATTATCGCCGTTCTCTCAATAAACTTGCTGTTGCGGGAAAAATTCAGGAACTTTATAAGCAACTTAAATCAAATGCGCTTGTAGAACAAGAGATAGAGGAGTTTTTTGAAGACTTTGACCGTATTTTCCTTAAAATTTTCCCTAACTTTGTTATTTCTTTCAATGGCTTGATGAAGCAAGAGGAGTTGATAGAACCAAAGAAACCTGGTAGATTGAATACGGAATTGAGAATCTATGCCTTGATGCGTCTTGGTATTGGTGAGAATGAGAAGATTGCTGCATTTTTGAGATGCTCTCGGCAAACTGTATATTCATACCGTTCACGTATAAGATTGCGTTCGCTTTTTCCTGATGATTTTGAAGAACGAGTAGTCAAAATTGATTAAATTATCTTTAAATTTTACCTAAAAGCCATTGTATATACTTTGTATTTTTCTGTTGTATATATTTTTATAACACATTGATTATTAGCACTTATATAAGTTTTTGTGTTTGTATTTTTAGTGAATGGCGTTATAACATATTAATAAAAGTCCTATCTTTGCAATCGTAAAAGCCAAAATCTACTTTTTTAATAGAGTGGTTAAACTTCTTTTAGAAATGAAATATTAATATCTAAAAATAATTATAACCTATTTATTAACATGAATGTAAGACAGACATTTTTATGCTCGTTATTGCTGATGCCTGGTGTAGGTGCTGGCGTAACTACCATATCTGCTGCATTGCCTAATGTTGTTCAGCAGCAACAAAAAGGCATTAAGGCAAGTGGTACAGTTGTTGATAATGAGAACAATCCTTTGATAGGTGCAACAGTCACCGTTAAGGGAACCAAGACGATTGCTATTACTGATATGGATGGACACTTCTATATCGATGTACCAAACAAAAACAGTGTCTTGGTTTTTAACTATCTCGGTTTTAAGCCTCAAGAGGTAAAGGTAGGATCTGATATTAACTTTAATATCCAGTTGAAAGAAGATGCGGTAAGTACCGATGAGGTTGTTGTCGTAGGTTATGGTAATCAGAAAAAGCTTTCGGTCATTGGCTCTATTCAGACAATTGACCCAGGAAATCTCCAGATGGGTTCTTCTCGTTCAATGAGTAACAACTTAGCTGGTCAATTGGCTGGTGTTATCGCATATCAGCCTTCTGGTGAACCTGGTTATGACAACTCGCAGTTCTGGATTCGAGGTATTTCAACTTTTGGTGCAGGCGGTAGTTCTCCATTAGTATTGGTAGATGGTGTAGAGCGTAGTTTGAACGATATAGATCCTGCAGAAATCGAGTCGTTCTCGGTATTGAAGGATGCTTCTGCAAGTGCCATGTATGGTGTACGTGGTGCTAATGGTGTCATTATCATCAATACCAAGCGAGGCTCTGTTGCTAAGCCTTCTATTGACTTCAGATTTGAGCAGGCTATTACGAAACCGACCAAACTGCCCGAATTTATCGGCGCAGCTGAATATATGACGTTACTTAATAATTTATGTTCTGATCCCAGTAAGAGAATGTTTACCAAGGATCAAATCATGAAAACATATACTGGTTACGATAAAGATCTTTATCCTGATGTAGACTGGATAGATGCTATTACTAAGGACTATGCCACTTCTACCCGAGGTAACATGACAGTCTCTGGAGGAACTAATATATTAAGGTATTCATTGACAGCTTCTGTCTATCACGAGACTGGCATTATGGAGACAGATGATACTTTGCCTTATGATACAGGGTCAAAACTGACACGCTTTAATATGCGTGCCAATGTTGATCTCGATTTGACTAAAACCACCTTGCTTCGTTTCAATGTGGGTGGATATCTGCAGAACTTGCGCAAGTCGAAAAGTGGTACCGACGATGTGTTTACTCATGCATTCGAAACCCCACCATTTGTACATCCTGCCATTTATTCAGATGGTACTATCCCTATTGCCAGTGCCAATCGTTTCAATCCTTGGGCAGAGAGTACACAGCAGGGCTATTATAGAGGAACACGAAGTAAGTTGGAGTCTCTCTTCCAGTTGGAACAAAACCTGAAAATGATTACACCTGGTTTGAAGTTCAAGGCAACTTTTGCATTTGATACCTATAACGAGAACTTTGTAACTCGTGGAAAGACCCCAACCTATTATGGTGTGGCTAAGTCGCGAGGTGATGAGGGTGAGCTGATTCATGGTGTACTTTCTTATGGTAGCGAGTTCTTAGGGCATAGCTCCAATGCAAATTATGGTAATAACAGTACTTATTTAGAGTTCTCCTTAGGCTATAATCATACTTTTGCCAAGAAGCATGCCGTAGATGCCCTCTTCCTTTACAACCAGCGTTCTTACGATTGGGGTGATATCCAGCCTAAGCGTTCACAAGGTATAGCGGGTCGTCTTTCTTATACATTCGACCGTCGTTATGTGGGTGAGTTCAACTTCGGTTACAATGGTAGTGAGAATTTTGCCAAAGGCCATCGCTTCGGTTTCTTCCCATCTCTTGCCTTAGGTTGGATTATTTCTGAGGAAAAGTTTATGAGAAACAGTGCTGATTGGCTGACTCTCTTGAAGTTGAAAGGCTCTATAGGTAAAGTCGGTAATGATGATATCGGAGGACGCCGCTTCGCTTATATTACCACTATTAACACAGGAGCTTCTGGCTATCATTTTGGTTATGCTGGTGATTATTGGCGTGAAGGATATTCTGAGGGTGAGGTAGGTGTTAACAATTTGACATGGGAAACCTCTACAAAGACCAATGTTGGTATAGAGTTGGGACTTTGGAATGAGTTTAACCTCCAGTTTGACTACTTCTATGAGCATCGTACCAACATATTCATGCAGCGTAAGACTATTCCTACACAGGCAGGTTTCTTGAGTAACCCCTATGCCAACTATGGCGTCGTAGACAACAGTGGTGTGGATGGTACTATTACTTGGAATCACAAGTTTGGCAAGGATTTGCGAGTAGCTTTAAGAGCAAATTTCACCTATGCCAAGAATGAAGTCAAGGAGTATGATGAACCAGAGTCAGTAAAGGGTACTTATCGTTCATTAACAGGTCGTTCTATTGGTACACTTTGGGGACTTCAGGCAGAACGTCTCTATACAGACGAAGATTTTGAAAATGGTAAGTTGAAGGCAGGTATTCCTACACCAAATATAGGCTCTGTAGTTCGACCTGGTGACATCAAATATCGCGATATGAACGATGATGGTGTTATCGATGCCAAGGATGAGGGATATATAGGTGGAACAACGACTCCAAGAATTGTTTATGGTTTTGGTGGTAATGTTGAATACAAGAACTTTGACTTTAGTTTCTTCTTCCAGGGAACAGGACAGAGCTATCGTGTTATAGGAGGCACTCAGTACTTTATTCCAGGAAGTGGTCAAGGAGTTATGGGAAATGTTTATGCAAACTATAAGGATTGCTGGACTGAGGAAAATCCGTCACAAGATGTGTTCTGGCCACGTTTGTCGGAAAGCACCAACCCCAATAACAATTATGCCTCAACATGGTGGAAGAAAGACATGAGCTTCTTGCGTCTCAAGTCAATTGAACTGGGTTACACTTTGCCAAGAAGCATTACTAAGGCAATTTATTCCAACAATATCCGCTTCTTTGTTAGTGGTAATAACTTGTTCTATATTTCTAAGTTCAAATTGTGGGATCCAGAGCTTGATACAACCGATGGACTAAAATATCCATCCATGCGCTCTGTAATGTTTGGGTTCCAGTTGAATTTTTGATTAGTAATAAATAATAAAAGACAAAAACAATGAGAAAGACATTATATATTGTGACAATGGTATTAGGCATGTTCGGATTCTCGTCTTGTTCTGATTATTTGGACAAGGAGAGTGACACCGAACTTGACTTGAAGATGGTCTTTGAGGACAAGACCCGTACCGAGGGCTGGCTTGCCAATGTCTATTCTGGAATTCCTGACCCATATCTTGGCTATTTGCAGTATGAGGGTTGGGAGATTTTAGGTGACGACATGACACCGTCAGAGCGTTATCGCCAATTCCCTGGTTGGAATGTCATTCCTTTTATCTTGGGTGAGTGGACTACCAACAGCAACTGGGATGGCAACTTCTGGGCCAATTTTCCACAGCGTATTCGTGAGGCAAACATTTTTATCCAAAATGTACATGCTTTGAACGAACAGGGCATAACCCCAACAGAGGTGGAGTACATGAAAGCTGAATGTCGCTTCTTGAAGGCATATTACTATGCTCTGCTTGCCAATACATACGGTGGTATTCCTTTTGCACCTGACGAAATCACACCATCCAACTTCAACTTGAGTGATCTGATGATTGGTCAGACACCTTATGACCAAGTAATTGATTGGTGTGATAAGGAATTGCAGGCCGCTTCTAAGATATTGCCTGCCAAATATACAGAGGCTCGCAAGTATGGCCGTGCTACCAGTGTTATGTGTCTGGCTGTAAGGGCGCGTATGTTGCTCTATGCTGCAAGCCCATTGGTTAATGGTAATACTGACTATGCCAACTACAAGAACGACAAGGGAGAAAACATTATAAACCAGACTTACGATGCCAGCAAATGGAGAAAGGCTGCCGATGCTTGCAAAGAGTTGATTACAGAGGCAGAAACTGCTGGTTATAAATTGTATGAGGTGAAAATGTCAGATGGCAAGATAGACCCGTTTATGTCTTATCAGGATATGATGTTTAAGCGTTTCGATGAGGGTAATACAGAAATTCTGTTTGCTCGTCCTGGTGGATGTAATTATTCTTATTATGAGGGGCTTGCAACGCCTTTGCGTAGCAGCGGTAATGGAGGTCTGGGTGTAACACAGTCTTTGGTAGATGCGTTCTCAATGGAGAATGGTCTTCCTATTACCGATCCTGCATCTAATTATAAGGAAGAAGGTTTTTCTGATGCCGACGAACAGCGCGACAATACCGACTGGGCCTCTATTTGTAATGGAGGTTCCATCACCCGCAAGGGTACTTATAATATGTATTGCCATCGTGAACCTCGTTTTTATATTTGCGTAAACTTCAACAATGGTTATTTCAATCAGGAAGATCGTGTTTATAATATGTTCAGAGGTGATGGAACAGAGACCGACAACAACGGAACTCATGATGCTCCTCAGAACGGGTACTTCGCAAAAAAGAAAATTTACTATAAGGATAATGTAAAACAAGGTAGTTATCAGTATCGCCCTGGAATACTTTACCGTTTGGGAGAGGCTTACCTTAACTATGCTGAGGCTCTCAATGAGTGTGAACCGGGCAATGAGGAAATCCTGACATACCTCAATAAGATTCGTGAGCGTGCAGGTGTTCGCCAGTATACCACAGGTAATACAGATGACAACTACATACATGTCAATCTCAATAATCAGTCTGAGATGAGAAATCTGATTCATGCAGAGCGTCGCGTAGAACTTAATTGTGAGGGACTGCGCTATGATGATTTACGACGCTGGAAGGAAGCTGAGAAGGTGCTTACTGGTCCTTTCTATGGAATGAATGCTTATGGACGTGATGCTGCAAGTTTTTATAAGCGTACAGTTTATCAGACACGTGTTTACAAAAAGGCATTCTATTGGTTCCCAATTCACCAGGATGAGATGGACAAAAATGCCAAGTTGAAGCAGGCTCCATATTGGAATTAAACATAACAAACCATTATTTAGAAGATATTTATCATGAAGAAATTCATTTTATTCATACTTGTCGCCATTCCTTTGTTTTTGGCAAGCTGTAGTGGTGATGATATTCGGTTCTCCATTCCAGGAGTGGACGATCAGATGCACCTTGCTGCTTCTGAGGAATCGGTGACCCTTGAGCAGGATAAGGGAGAAGAGACTGCCATTACCTTTACATGGGGCGAAGCTCAAGACCGTGGTGAGGGTACTAAAATAAATTATTATTTCAAGATGGATCTCGAGGGTAACAACTTTGAGAACTCCATCAGTAAAATTTATATTCCCGAGGGACAGAATTCCGTTAGTTTCACTCATAAGCAACTTAATTCATATTTGAAGATGTGGGGAGTTTCTACTGGTACAACTGCTGTTGTTGAAGGAGAGATTATCGCAGAAGTAACTGGTGCAGACCATTACATGAAACCTGAGATATCTACAACAACGGTCAATGTGACAGGTTATGAGATTCAACCGCGTAATCTTTACATTTTCAAGGCTGATGCCACAGAAGGTGAGGGCGTTTTAATGGAAGAGGTTCTTTCTGAAACAAAGTACAGTTATGCTGGTGCATTGTTGGCTGGTGATTACAAGATTGCAGTAGATGCAGAGAGCGATGCTGTTCTAACTTTCCATGTGGAAAAAGACGGTTTCTGTGTTGTAAATGCAGATCTTTCAACAGGTGAGCAACCTACAATTACTTATCCTACTCCTGAGATAGACAAACTTTATATGGTTGGTAATGCTTGTGCGGCAGGATGGAATATTGGTGCCTCTTTGGAAATGACACAAGATCCTGTCAATAAGTTCTTATTTACATGGATTGGTCAGCTTTCTGCAGGTGAGTTGAAATTCCCATTGGATACCCCAAGTGATTGGAACTGCGATTTTATTATGGCTGCTTCCGAGAACCAGTCTATTACTGACTCACGAGCTGTCAAGAGAACCAGTCCTGATACCAAGTGGCAGGTCCTTTCTGGCGAAGCGGGTAAATATAAGGTTACAGTTGATACATATCACATGACTGTTACCTTTGAAAAGCAGAAAGAAGTAGTGGTACCTTCAGATCTCCCGATCAAGAATATTTGGATTTGGGGCAGTGCCACTTCTAATGGATGGAACTATCCGTTCCTGTTGCCTTTGGAGTATGATACAAATGCAGCCAAGGGAACTTTCGTCATTGAAACAACCTTGACAGAGGGCGAACTGAAGTTTGGATTGGAGAATGATCCAAACAAGGGTGTCAATATTGAGTGGCTTCGTCCTTTGAGTAAGGATGTTACAAATGATCTTGCACCGCTCTCTGCTTCAGATTTACAAGTACTTGGTCAAAGTCCTGACTATAAGTGGAAGGTTGAGGCTTCACAAGCTGGTAACTACAAGATTAGCATCAATGTCATTGACATGAAGGTTAAGTTTGAAAAAAAATAATAATAAGTAGAATCATATATGAAAAAGATAGTTTTATCAATTGTCGCAGTAATGTTATCTTTTATGATAATGGGATGTAGCGATTACTCGATAAATGGAGGTAGCTTCAATACAGGTTGGACTCCAGAAGATATCCCAGACGATCCTGTAACCCCTACACCTACTCCAGAGACAGCCGAGAAAGCACCTCTTTATTGGACGGTGTATGAGTATGGTCGTTTGGCAGAGAAGAACGGAACGGACTGCAATATGCCCAAAGAGGTTTGGCAGAAAAATATCGACTGGGTGGCTGAGAATCTTTTGCCATATGGTTACGATATGATTTGTACCGATGGCTTCATGGCTATGTTGGGCGATGATAATGCTGGGCATCCTTACATGACCTCATATGCTCATATTCCATTGACCGAACTTATTCAGATGTGTAAGGACAAAGGTTTAAAGTTGGGCATCTACGACAACCCCCTTTGGGTGCATGGCTCTTTAGATTGTCCTATCGAGGGAACAAAGTATACTGTACGTAATTTGCTTTATGAGCAGGGTAAGGATCAAGTGAAGAATCCTGATGCTGACGGCGACATCTTTACATGGATTGTTCCCAGCCACAAAGGTGGTAAGGAATACATCGACGGCTTCTTCAAATATTATAAGAGTATTGGTGTTGATTTCATCCGTATGGACTTTATGTGTCTCTTTGAAGATGGTATTCGTGGAGGTGGCACTAAGGGTGAAGGCCGTGGCTATGGTAGTGCGGAGTATCGTTTGGCTTTGCAGTATATCGCTGAGGCAGCCCAAAAGTATGGTGTGTTTACTTCTATCGTGATGCCTAACATGAAAGATCATGGTCAGTACGAAGCTCAGTATGGCAATATGGTTCGCATTGTGGATGACGCCTGCGAAGGTGGATGGGATCACTTGTCAAGCCGTTGGCGCGGTGCACAGTATATTAAGGTAGATCAGTGGCCTGCAGCCAACAACCAGTTTGATGGCTTTACTTATTGGTCGGATATTACTGGTCGTGGCAAGGTTATTGCCGATGGTGACTTCCAATTCATGCGTCGTTTCAATTCTGATGATGAGCGTCAGTCTTGTATCACTCTGCAACTTATGGCTGGTGGTCCTATTGCCGTAGCTGATGAGTATAATACTATTGGTTATGAGTCGGGTGAGAATAGTTATAGCGAGAGTTTTTATAGTGCAGCAAGAGCAGCCCACAATGTAAGTTTCTACCAGAACGAAGAATTGTTGGAACTCAATATGGATAAGTTTGTAGGAAAGCCTTTGAGTAACAATATATCTACAACAAGAAATGGCGCGGGTATAGAGATTGCTGAAGATGCTAACAGCCAAGTATGGTATGGTCAGATGAGCAATGGCGATTACATTGTGGCTCTCTTCAACCGTGAGAATATAGAACAGGAACGCGGTGTAGAACTCTCTGCCCTGGGTATTTCGGGTAGTATGAAAGTGAGAGATCTTTGGACACATACCGATGAAGGTGAGGTAACTAAGGTTTCTGCGAAATTGGCTCCTCATGCCTGCAAGGTTGTTCGCTTGAGCAAGCCTGAATAATTTTTGGTATCTGAAAATTAAATATTAGAAAGAACATGAAACGTATCTTAAAATCAATCAGTTATATGGCAGTGATGGCTACTGCTGTTATGGCATTTTCTTCTTGCGAGGATGAGCTGCCTGACCCAATAGTAAAGCCACGGACTGCTGTTACCATCCAAACCGATTGGGGCGCTTGTGGTTTGAAAAATACCCCAAATTCTTATTTCTTGAGTATAAATGATGAGGTAAGCACGGTGAGTGGTAATACCCAGCAGCTTACTTTGAAGAGTAATAATGATTATACATTCAGATGCTATAATGGCGCCAGTCATATTACAGTTGCTGAGGCAAGAGCCACTGTAGATGCTTCCACCTTTATGGTAAACGATGCCAATGCCATCAACGGCAATCCTGATGCGTTCTGTTATGGTGTTGCCACCGAGACAGACTTGACGGGTGATAGCCAGAGTTACACTATAGCTATGAAGCGTCTTACGCGTAAACTCACATTGACTACTCCCGATTTAGCAGCAAAGAATGCCGAAGGTAAAGATCTTTCTGTACAGGGAGGTTATGTCATCCTTACTGGAGCCTATTCAAGCTACAATATGGTTTCTGGTGTAGCCAATACTCCTGTTTCTGCTGTAGCTGAGGTTACAGTCAATGCAGAGGATAAGAGTATTGTAGCTCCATTCAATCTCTTTGGATTGGATTTGGATGGTGATATAACCCTTTCATATGTACTCTCTATGTCGGATGGCACTACTCTTAAGGGTTCTGCTGACGTTAAGGATGTTTTGGTAAACTTCAATGATGGTAGTATCGAGGATGTCAATATCAATGTAGAGAATGCAGAATTTGAAGATCCAACCTTTAATTTCCCATATAATTCTATCTATGCATGGGGTAGTGCAACATCTGCAGGCTGGGATTGGAATGACAAGGCTATCGAACTGACTAAGGTAAATATATATACTTATTCTGCTGAAATGGAATTGAAGGCAGGCGAACTTAAATTTATGCTTGGTGGTCGTAACTGGGATGGATTGCAGGCTTGGTTGATGGCGGCTACTCCTGGAGCTTCACTTTCTGAAACAGCTGCCGAGGTTGTCAGTCGTGCAGATGGCGATGCACACGACTATAAGTGGAGTGTGAGTGCTGTTGAAGCTGGCAAATACCAGATAGTTATCAATCTGAAGAAGATGACGATGACTGCAACTAAGATAGATTAACGTATTTAAAATAACCAAACTTGAATAAAGCTATAAATATGAAGAAACATACAAAATCCCTCTCCGAGCGAGAAGGACTGTTGAGTATTTTGCTCTTGAGTTTAATGATGATGCTTCCTGCATGGCTTTCTGCTCAAACTGTAAAATCTCCAGATGGCAATCTGAGTGTTACTTTCTCGCTCAATGACAAAGGAACCCCGGTCTATCAAGTAGATTACAAAGGCAAGACTGTCATTAACCCAAGTACATTGGGCATTGAGTTGGCAGAGGAAAACTCTTTGATGGACATGTTCCGTATCAATAAGGCTACTACTTCCACATTTGATGAAAAATGGCAGCCTGTATGGGGTGAGGAGAAAGAAATCCGTAACCATTATAATGAACTTTTCATTGAAATGGAAAAGCCTTCTAATGGTAGATACATGAACCTTCGTTTCCGTGTATATAATGATGGCGTCGGCTTTCGTTATGAGTTCCCCCAACAGAAGTATTTGCCTTACTTTGTAGTGAAGGCAGAACATACTCAATTTGCCATGACGGGTGACCACAAGGCCTGGTGGATTCCTGGTGACTATGATACGCAGGAGTATGATTATACGGAGTCTAAACTCTCAGAAATTAGAGGTTTGCTGCAGAGTGCTATTTGCAGTAATGCTTCCCAGACAATCTTCTCGCCTACAGGTGTGCAGACTTCGCTTCAGATGAAGACAGCAGATGGTATTTATCTCAATATTCATGAGGCGGCTTTGGTGGATTACTCATGTATGCATTTGAACTTGGATGACAAGAACTTTATTTTCGAGTCACAACTCACCCCCGATGCTCAAGGCAACATGGCACATATGCAGACTCCATGCTCTACTCCTTGGCGTACTATCATGGTGGTAGATGATGCCCGTAAGATTCTTGCTTCTCGTTTGATACTCAATCTCAATGAACCCTGCAAATATACCGATACATCTTGGATAAAGCCAGTAAAGTACATCGGGGTATGGTGGGAGATGATAGGTGGTGGCAAGCAGTGGTCTTATACTAATGATCTTCCTTCTGTTCGTCTTGGTGTTACCGATTACAGCAAATGCACCCCCCATGGACAACATCCTGCCAATACTCAGAATGTAAAGAAGTATATAGATTTTGCTGCCAAAAACGGATTCTCTCAGGTACTGGTAGAGGGCTGGAACATTGGTTGGGAAGACTGGTTTGGTCATAGCAAAGATTATGTCTTTGACTTTCAAACTCCTTATCCCGACTTCGACCTTAAAGGACTTAACGATTATGCTCATTCCAAGGGCGTTCGTCTGATGATGCACCACGAGACTTCGGCTTCTATTCGTAATTACGAGCGACATCTTGAGGCAGCATACAACTTGATGAACAAATATGGATACAATTCTGTAAAGAGTGGTTATGTGGGCAACATTATTCCACGTGGCGAGCATCACTACGGACAGTGGCTCAATAATCACTACCTCTATTGCGTTACCGAGGCGGCCAAACACCACATCATGGTAAATGCACACGAGGCTGTTCGCCCTACAGGTCTTTGCCGTACCTATCCTAATCTCATTGGTAACGAGTCGGCTCGTGGTACAGAGTATGAATCATTTGCGGGAAATAAGGCTTTCCATACTACGGTATTGCCTTTTACTCGTTTACAGGGTGGTCCAATGGACTATACTCCAGGTATATTGGAGGGTGACATGAATAAGATAGACCCTAACAAGCATCATCACATCAACTCAACTTTGGCTCGTCAGTTGGCATTGTATGTTACTATGTACAGCCCATTGCAGATGGCTGCCGATATACCTGAGAACTACGAGAAGTATGCAGATGCTTTCCAGTTTATCAAGGACGTTGCTATAGACTGGGATGAGAGTCGTTATTTGGAGGCAGAGCCTGGTCAGTATGTTACGATTGCCCGTAGAGCTAAGGGTACAGGCAATTGGTTTGTAGGTTGTACGGTAGGTGAGACAGCTCATCAGTCTAACCTCAAACTCGATTTTCTAACTCCTGGCAAAAAATACGTAGCTACCATCTACGCCGATGGCAAGAATGCAAGCTACAAGGCAAACCAGCAGTCATACGTTATCACTAAGCGTGTGGTAACCAACAAAACTTCTCTTAAGTTGAGTGCGGGTGCAGGTGGTGGTTATGCCATCAGTATCTTCGAGAAATAATTGATTAGTTAATTAATATAGTCTCCCCATGCTGATATCTTTTTTAACATGTGGAGACTTTTTTATTTCTTTAAATGATGAGAAAAACTGTTTTTTTACACTTTGTTCCTAAGTATCTACTTTCTTTTGCTCTTTCGTTGTTGGCTGTATACAGCTCTGCCGACAATATATCTTCACTGCTTACGGTGGATATGACTACAGATAAGGCTTGCTATATACCTGGTCAGTCTGTAGTATTTGTATTAAGCGGCAATGTTCCTGCTAATACGATGGTGCGTTACAGGCATGGCTCTGCTATTTTGGAGACCCATAAATTGTCTGAAGTGATGAGCAATAATAAGTGGTCTTGGACTCCCCCAATGACCGATTATCAAGGTTATTTGGTAGAAGTCTATACAGAAACCAATGACCAATCTACTATTTTGGGCACGGTAGCCGTTGATGTGTCAAGTGACTGGAAACGTTTTCCTCGTTATGGTTTTGTTGCCGATTTTGACAATGCTGGTGGGAACATAGACAAGAATGCTAATATTAAGAACGAGATGGCTTATCTTAACAGGCTTCATATCAATGGAGTTCAGTTCCAAGACTGGCAGTGGATGCATCACAAACCTGTTAAATTGGATGCCCATGGCTCACTCATACCTTGGTATCAGGATATCAGCAACCGTTGGGTTGGTGTAGAATATGTCAAGAACTACATAGCAGAGCAGCATAAGTATGGTATGAAGTCTATCTTTTATAACCTTTGTTTCGGCGCATGGAAGAACGCTGTGAATGATGGAGTAAAAACCGACTGGGCTCTGTTGAAAAAAGATGGATCGGGCAATTTTTATCAAGACTATCATGGTTTGCCCAGTTCTTGGGCAAGTAATATCTATCTGCAGGTGCCAGACAATACTGATTGGCAACAGTATATGGCAGAAAGGAATACAGAAATATACAGCTATTTGGATTTTGATGGTTTCCAGATAGATCAGTTGGGCTATCGTGGCGACGTATATGATGCCCGTCACAAAGTGGTAGATTTGCCTGCGAGTTATAAATCATTTATTCAAGCAATGAAGTCGGCTCATCCAGACAAAGATCTGATAATGAATGCGGTTTCTGGTTATGGAGCAGATAATATCGTCAGTAGCGACGTAGATTTCTGTTATAATGAAGTATGGGGTAATAGCAATGGATATGGAGGTGTTTCCGAAGCCGATTTTGCCAATCTTTTGGGTATTATTCAGGTGAACGACAAGTATAGCGACCATCAACGACAGACGGTCTTTGCAGCTTATATCAATTATGACAAAGCGGACAACGGAGGCTCAGGTGACAAGATGGTGAATACTCCAGGAGTATTGCTTACCGATGCAGTGATTGCTGCCTTGGGCGGCTCTCATCTTGAGATGGGAGACCATATGCTTACCCGTGAATATTTCCCTGCAGCACCATTGGCAATGAGTGATGCTCTTAAAACAGCTATGGTAAGATACTATGACTTTCAGACGGCTTATCAGAATTTTTTGAGAGGCACTACCTCCAAGGCTGCTTATCTGCCTGTGGTCAGTACTTCGTCCAATTATTCTGTAAATGCTTGGCCCCCCAAGAGCTATTCTATCACTACTTTTGCAAAGAAGGTTGGTAATTGTGATGTACTTCATTTCTTGAATTTTCTCAATACTGACGATCTTTCCTGGCGTGATGTTTGGGGAACACGCACTTTTCCAGACAAATATACAGGTATTCCCATAACTGTAACTGCCAATCGCAAGATAGATAAGGTTTGGGCGGCATCTCCTGATAGTCATGCTGGAGCAGTACAGGAGCTTGCTTTCACACAGAAAGGAGATGATGTTTCTTTTGTGCTTCCTTCTTTGGAATATTGGACTATGGTGGTGATGGAAGGTTCCAATGATGAGGATCATGTCTATATCACAGGAGAGGCAGTACAACTCGATGGGCATGCTGCTTACGACTTGGCCTATGCAGTTCCTATGACAAACAAGGGGGAAGGCAAGGTTTTCAAAGTGACAACTTACCTAAAAGCTAATGAATTGTTCAAGTTTACTAATGGCCGTGACTGGAGATATTGTAAGAGTTATTGTGCTGAGTATAAAGATTATCAGTTTAATTCTTTTGTCAGTCTTGCTCATATTACAACCTTGGGAGAGGATTTTAAGTTCATGGTTCCTGAGGCAGGGTATTATGATATCACCATCGACTTAGAGAAGATGAGAGTTTATCTTACCAAGGCTGACCTCTCAGGGCTGTCTGCTATAATAGCCGACAAATCTCCTTCTGGTGAGTTTGCATCTTGGTATTCTGTGACTGGAGTGCCCGTAGACAAGCCACGTAAAGGGATATATGTACGTAATGGAAGAAAAGTTTTGTTTTAAGATGAAGGGTGGATTTGTACCCTTCACCATCTGCCCCCTGTGTTTAATGAGCATTTATACAGAAAAGTCAAAATTACCATCAAGAAGTGTCAACAAAGGGCGTTGTTCATATCTGCCCAAGGCGTTGGGCAAAGTTGCTCATCGTATTGGGCAAAGTTGCTCATCGTATTGAGCAAAGTTGCTCTTCGTATTGAGCAAAGTGCATAGTTGTACGTGATGACTTTTCCTTTACCCTATAGTAACTTTGCAACAAGTTCTTTTGGTATTGTTAGTACTTCAGTAGAGATTATAAACGTTTGTATATAACTTGTATCTTTTAAGTCTGTTATGACTATTAACCGGCTGGTTTTCAGCATGTATGCCCTTTTGTTTATTTGTATTTTTAATGAATGTCATCATAACCTATTAATAAAAAGACTATCTTTGCAATCGTTAATGTAAACAAATGCAATTAGTGCAAATAGTCAGACTTAATATTTAAAACCTATTTTATAGTAAAATCATGACAATCAAGCGATTTTTTGCTTTAGCTTTTGCTTTGGTTGTCCTCTTTTTGGCAGAGGCGCAATCTATAGTAGATAACCCAGTGGCATCAAGCGAAGCCATTGTCATAAGTGGCAATGCGCGTTTTACGGTCTTGACCCCCGAGATGATACGTATTGAGTATAGTGAAAATGCTCGGTTTGAAGACCGTGCTACGTTTACTGTGCTCAACAGAAAGCTTGAAGTTCCAACTTTTATAAAGTCAGAGGACGATACCTTTCTTTATATAGAGACATCTAATCTCAAGTTGAAGTATCGCAAGGGTACAGATCCTCGTACTGTACCAGCATCAGCCAATAATCTGAAAGTTGTTGTCAGCAATCATGGCGTACCTTCGGTTTGGTATCCAGGCAAACCTGACCCACAGAATCTGAAGGGTACCTGCCGAACACTGGATGGCTTGATGGGTGACAGTAAGCGCAGTGAGATGGAGAATGGTTTGGTCTCTCGCTCTGGATGGGCAGTGATTGATGATGCCTGGACAGCTACGCGTGCTGATGGAGGAAGTTCTTATGCTCTCGTTTATAATAATGAGGTGGGGTATTCCTGGTGGGCACTCCGTGCTGACGAACATGCTATGGATACTTATCTTCTTGGTTATGGCGACAATTACAAAAAGGCAGTGTCCGATTATACTAAGATTGCAGGAAAAATTCCGTTGCCTCCCGATTATGTATTTGGATATTGGTATAGTAAGTATGCTTCTTATTCGGCACAGGATTATCGTAATATCATGGCAGACCTAAAAACAAACAAGATTCCTACTGATGTGATGATTTTGGATATGGACTGGCATTGGAATGGTAACGACTATAGTCAATCTGCGGGTCGGGGAGGATGGACAGGCTGGTCGTGGAACACTAATTTGTTACCAGACCCTAAAGGTTTGTTGGCTGATATGCATAGTCAGAACTTTAAGACGGCACTCAATCTACACCCTGCTGATGGTATTAACGAGATAGAATCGCCAGCTTATTTCTCTCAGATGCGAAAGGATTTGAATAGCAAGTATCTTGAAGGTAATACCATTAAGTGGAGTTTGGACTATACCGATTTTACAAAGTCGTTCTTTCGTAATATTATCAGAGATCATGAAAGTGAAGGCGTAGATTTCTGGTGGCTTGATTGGCAGCAGTATCTTACCAGTCCTTATACCAAGGCTTTGAGTGAGACTTTCTGGTGCAACCATGTCTTCTTTAATGAGGCTATTAAGCGTGCTGACCATCGCCCAGTCATCTTTCATCGTTGGGGAGGATTGGGAAGCCATCGCTATCAGATAGGATTCTCGGGTGATGCCAATATCAGTTATGAGGCCTTGGCCTTTGAACCTTATTTTACAGCTACAGCATCCAATGTAGGTTATGGCTATTGGGGACATGACTTGGGAGGACACATGTATTCTAATGATGAATTGGTAAACAATCCAAATTTGGTCTTGCGTTGGATACAGTTTGGAGTATTTACCCCCATCTTCCGCACTCATGCTACAGCTGACGGTAGAGTGGAAAGAAGGATATGGAAGTTCCCCAATTTTCCTACCATCCTTGAGGCTGTCCGCCTACGCTATTCACTTTTCCCCTACATCTATACGATGGCACGAAAGGCTTACGACACAGGTCTGTCGATTTGTCGCCCACTCTACTATGAGTACCCAGAGCAGGATGAGGCGTATATTTATGACGGCGAATATTTCTTTGGCGATGATATCCTTGTGGCTCCTATTACAACTAAGAGCGGTACTAACGGTATGACAGAAAAGGAAGTGTGGTTCCCTGAAGGTCAGTGGTGGAGCGTGGATACTCATGAGCTGATTCAAGGACCTTGTAAGCGTACCTTGTCATACACTGATGAACAGATACCTTACTTTTTCCGCCAGGGTGCCATTATACCTTATAATCCTGAGACGGTAATGAATGTTACCGAGCGTCCAGACAGAATGATTCTCAATGTTGTGTCGGGAGCTAACGGCGAGGGGACTCTCTATGAAGACGATGGCGACAATCCAGACTATGCTTCCAAGTACGCAGTTATCAACTTTGCGCAGGCTTGTGAGGGTCAGATGGGCAGATACATTATCTCTTCTCGCAAGGGTACTGTTGGCAGGGTACCTGTTAATCGTTCCTATCTGTTGCGTATCTTCAACACGCCAACTCCTTTGTCGGCTACTGTGAATGGAAAATCTGCAACATATAGCTATGATTCCAACAAGAAGTGTACTACAGTAGAAGTGCCTTATGGCAGTTGTTCTATTAACAGAACAGTTATTGTCAAGTACAGTGAAACCTTGAATACGGGTATTATCAGCGCAAAGGCAGATAAAATGAAGGTTGTGTATGAAAGAAACAGCAAAAAACTGAAAGGTTCTTTTGAAAGTACTAAAAAAAAAGTTGCGCTCGAAATAAGTAACAGTGTGGGCAAGACTGTGCTCAGAAACACTTACTGCAACGTGAATAGTTTTACAGAAGACCTGACATGTTTGTTTCCACAGCTTTATATCGGCAAAGTGGTAGCAGACAATCAGATTTATGTTCGGAAATTCATCAAAGAATAAAACGACTCTCATGAAAAGAATAAGTATATGGCTCTGCGCTTTATTTTCAGTTATGATTATGAAAGCTGCGGATATGTCTAATTCCTTAGAGTTGTCGCAGTTGTATATCATCGGTGATGCTACTCCTTATGCTTGGGATGAACAGAAAGCCGGTGAGATGCAGAAGGTAGATGATGGCGTGTTCCGTTGGTCAGGGCATCTTGAGGCAGGCAAAGAGTTTAAATTTATAAACACACGTGCTTTCTTCAAGCATATTGTGGCAACTTGCTCAGGACAGCTTGTTGGCAAGGGCAGAAGCTACAATCTCAATCTCGAGATAAGTTACAGCCTGGATAGTAACAGAGACTTAAAGTTTAAGCCCTCTGCCACAGGGGATTATACAATATATGTGGATTTGCGAAGCATGCAGATGGCACTCTATGATGAGGAACAGGCTGTTAATCTGCCGGACAAACTTTATGCTACTGGTTCTGCTCTCGACGGAAAGATTGTTGAGATGGAAGTGATGGGAGGTATAGAATATAAGTTAGCTGACGACTTCAAGTCTGGCAGTATTATCTTCCGAGATACTCCACAGCCCACAGCTTCCACAAAGTATTATGTTCCTTTGTTCGATGGGGTAGACATAACTTTTGGCAAGGACGTGAAAGCTTCTTTAAAAGAAACCACCAATGGCGATGAAGAGGGATGGAGTGTTGCTGTTCCAGGCAAATATACTTTCTATCTGCGTAAGGATTTACAGTTAGCGTACGCCAAGGTGTTCAAGCCTTTTAGTACACTCTATTTAGTAGGTGGCTGTTGTGCATCAGCTTGGAACTATTGGGATGCAAGTAGCCGTTTTACTCCCAATCCATCCAAACCCGAAGAGTTGAAATGGGAGGGATATTTGTCACCGAACTGGAATGATTCCCGTGACGAGCCTAATAAGCTGAAGATATTAACAGCTCACGATTGGCTCTCAGAGTCTTATCATCCATATGTGGCCGATTATCCTTTGGTTGGCGAATATAATTTCCGTACAACAGGTAGTGACGATTTTAAATGGATTATCTACGATGCTGGTATGTATCGTGTTGCGGTCAATACATTGGCAGAAACCATGAAGGCTGTGAAACTGAGCAATGATGCTAAACTGAATGGAGCTAATCAGTCAACAACTGCAATAGGCAGTGTAAAGGAGCCTTCGTTGGTCAAGGTGGCATGCAGCCGTGGTGCAGTGTATGTCAAGTCTGCTGTCGGAGAGGTGGCAGTATCTGTTTACACCATAGACGGTAAACGTATGGCTTCAGTTCCAGTTGTTATGGATGGTATTGTGGCAGAAGGTTTGTCTAAAGGCATTTATGTCGTTAAGTTAATTGGAAATACGGTATGTCTTTCACGCAAAGTCGTGATGGATGAATGAAATGAAAAAATATTAACGCTAATATAAATTTTAAATTAGATGATTATGGTACAAAAAATTACTCGTTCTTTAATGTGCTGCGTTTTGTTTGCCATGAGTGTTGTGGCTTCTTTTGCAGCAGACAAGTTGATGATTGTCGGTGACGCTGTTTGGGGTGGATGGACTCCTGCTAATAGTGTTGTCATGTTGCCTGATGGCGAAAATGTGTTTAAGGCGACTGTTTATCTGAAAAAGGTAGATGGTGAGACTGTTAAGGAGGGATTTAAGTTGCTGACTGCTGCTAATTGGGATTGCTTACAATATCATGCAGGTGACAGCGACGTTGAACTTGAAGAAGGTGTAGCTGCTCAGCTGTACGATAACCAGGAGAATGATAACGACAAGAAATTTCAGGTAAAGGAGTCTGCAAACTATGATGTAGTTTGCGACCTCAATACCAAGACCATTACTGCCACCAAGTCTGCTTATCAAGAGCACCCTGTCAATCACAATGCTTTGTGGATGGTTGGTGATGCTACTTCTGGTGGTTGGGATTTTGGCTCTTTAACCCCGCTGACACAGGATTTGGAGAATCCAATGGTTTTTAAAGCTACGACCTATTTGAAGGTTGGTGAGATGAAAATAGCTCAGAATAATGATGGTGGCTTTGGTCAGACTTTCTATTTGAGAGATGCCACAGATGATACTAAGGTGGTTTTTGGCGGTGAAGATAACAAGTGGCCAATCACCGAGGCAGCTACCTACGATGTGACGGTAAATCTTTTAGACATGACAATCGATATCAAAAAGCATTATGCCGATTTCGTAGTAGATCATCTGTTTGTGATAGGCGATGCTATCTGGAGCGGTTGGGGATTTGCCAACAGTACCGTACTTCTTCCTGACGAAGATGGAATTTGCAAAGCTACTCTTTATCTTGAGGCAAATAAAGGATTTAAGTTGATGGCTGAGAGCGACTTCAATGGTTATCAGCTCCGTGCAGGCAATGAAGATGTTGTTTTGGAGAATGGTACTGCTGCTCAGATGTTTTCTTCTGAGGTAAACCGCAACGATACGAAGTTCAAGGTAAGCGAGTCTGCCAACTATGACATTGTTTGTGATGTAAATAACAAAACTATTACCCTAACCAAGTCAGCTTATCAGGATGCCCATGCCAAACATGCAGAGTTGTGGATGATAGGCGATGCAACTCCAAATGGATGGCAGATAGACAAAGGTGTACTATTGAAGCAGGATGCAGAGAATCCTATGGTTTATACCGCAACAGCCGAACTAAAAGAGGGTGAGTTCAAGTTTATTGTCAATAAGTATATGGGATTTGATCAGACTGCTTATGTAAAGGATGCTGCAGACGACAGCAAGGTTGTATATGGTGGTGACGACAACAAGTGGAATATTACCGAGGCTGGTACTTATGATGTGAAATTGAATCTTGCAGATATGACGATTTCTGTCATCAAGAAAGGTTCAACTGGTATTTCGTCGGTGAATGCAGATGTAACTTCTTTTGCCGAATATTATACACTTGATGGCAAGCGTGTGAATGGTTTTTCTGGTAAGGGAATCTATATCAAGCGTCAAGCTGGTAAGTCTGTTAAGGTGGTTGTTACCAAATAACTCCATTTCTTCATATAGGTATAAGCCCCCATACGTGCTTATGGGGGCTTTTGTTTGCCTTTTTTCTTCTGATAGTTCATATTCTCATTATACAATAATATTTTCTTCGATTTGTAAAGTGTTGATTGTTAGTTGGTTGCGAAAATACTATTTATCTTTTCGTTATATATACGTTAGTCTTCTTGTATCATGTTGGTAATGGCTGTAATTTTGCACCACAGTCTATGACATACAACTATAATATGAATTAATAAATATGAACAAGTTTTTGAATGTTATGAGAGCCGTTGTCTTGTCGATGGCATTGGGCTCTTTGCTCCAGGCGCAAGCTTCGGTAGCTGATGCAAGGAATTTTCAGATACCTGGTCCCAAGGCTGACGGTATTGCTGGTGCTGCCGTTCCTTATGTACGGTATGATTCTCAGAAGGCATCTTTAGGTGGAGGTGCCACCTTGAAGACTTCGGCGATGATGGATCGTTTCAACATTGCGTCTCAGGCTTCCGAACATAGTTATGTGGAATTGCCTGGCAATGGTGCCTGTGCAGAGTGGACAGTACATGTCATTGAGGATGCCAAAGTCGTAGGGCGTGGCGTTACCATGCGCTTTACCATGCCTGATACAGGTGATGGTATGGGACAGAAAGGTTCCCTCGATGTTTACGTCAATGGCAATAAGGTGAAGACCGTTGACCTAAACTCGTATTGGATGTGGCAGTACTTTGCCAGTGGCAATCCTTCTGATGCTCCTGATGGTGGTGTTGGTTGTTTCGCTTTTGATGAGGTTCACTTTCTATTGGACGAGCCTCTTAAGGAAGGCGACAGGATCAAGATTCAGAGCAGTGGTGCCAATGGCTTGACTTATGGTGTTGACTTCTTGGAGATAGAAGAAGTTGCCAATCCTATAGGACGTCCAAGTGGTGCGGTAAGTGTCACCGACTTTGGTGCCTGTCCTGATGACGGAAAGGATGACCTTGCAGCTTTTGTGGCAGCAGTGAAGGCAGCTGATGCTGGCAGCAAGGTGGTATATATTCCAAAAGGTACGTGGCATCTCAGTGGTATGTGGAACATCTACTGCAAGGATGTGAAGATTACGGGTGCCGGTATCTGGTACACCAATATACAGTTTACAAGTGATAAGGCTTTCGGTGGTGGTATTTCTGGTGGTAACGGCAGCAATGGTGGTGCAGATGGCTATTGCAAGAACTTAGAGTTCTGCAACATGTATATCAACTCTAATCTCCGCTCTCGCTATAACCAGCAGGCTGTCTATAAGTGCTTCATGGATGTGTTCTGTGATGGTTCTGTTATTCACGATGTATGGGAGGAACACTTCGAGACTGGTTTTTGGTTTGGCGACTATAATGGTGCTATGGACTATAGCGATGGCGTGAAGGTTATAAACTGCCGCATTCGTAATAACCTTGCTGATGGTGTCAACTTCTGTCAGGGTACAAGCAATGCAGCAGTCTATAACTGCTCCATCCGCAATAATGGCGATGATGGCTTGGCTTGTTGGAACAACAGTTATATGAACGCCAAGGATGAGGAGAACAATGTCTTCGCTTACAACACCATCGAGTTTATCTGGCGTGCAGGTGGCATTGCGCTCTATGGCGGTAGCGGTCATCATGTTTACAACAACTACATCCGCGATATGTTCATGGCAGCAGGTATTCACCTGAATACAACTTTTGATGGATATAAGTTCAGCAACAATAAGGGCATTACTTTCGAAAACAATATCCTTGTACGTTGCGGCACCAATGCCGACAGCTGGAATGAAGATTTGGCTGCCGTCGACTTGAAGCAGGATGTGAAGAACATAACATTCCGCAACACACAGATTTACGATTCTCCTTTCGATGCCGTGCGTACATTGACAGGACCAAGTAATGTCGTGTTCTATGATACTCAAATCTTAGGTACGGGTCTTACAGGTGAGGATATTACTTATTCTTGTGTGGGGCATACTTGTGGCGCCATGCGTATAGCTGATAAGAATGTGAAGTTTGACGGCTTGAAGATTGCCAACTATGGAAGTGACAAGAAAGGCAATAACTCAACTTATCCATTCTGGACAGACAACAATAAAGATCTGTCCCAGTCTTTAGGTGCGGTGCTTTTAGGTAATAACGTTTCCTATGTCGTTCCTGAGCCAGGCAGGGTAATCCTGCCAGTTCCTGTTGTCGACCCTTGGGAGAATGTAAAGGGCTATGATCTTGAATTGAAAGAACTTTCTTGGAGAAATCAGAACGATGAGTATAACCTCCAGGAAGGTGACCAGGTCGTTTTGTATGGTAAGATAAAGAATAATTCGGATATAGATATTCCAGAGAAGGCTAATTTTACAGTTGCTGTCAATATTGATGGAGTCTCAAAAGGTTCTGTTACTATAAGCGACGGCTTGAAGGCTCATGAGTCTGTTGATTTTAAACTTGCTTCTTCATGGGAAAGTGTGAAGGGCGGTCATGTTGCAGTTGCGACAGTGTGCCCGGATACAGATCTCAAAAATGAACTGACCGAAGACAACAACTCTCGTACCAAGCGTTTCAATGTGTCAGCTTCTGCAGACGACATCAATAAGTTCACACCTGTTACAGGAGGCTACGATCTGGTTGTCACCAAGGTGTTTGTCAGCAACAAGAAGGAAGAGGATGCCATCAATACTGGCGACCACCTCGTGATGGGCGCAGTCATCGCCAATGCTGGTGACAAAGATATTCCTGCAGGTACGAAGATTGGTCTTCAGTTCCAGATGGACGGCAAGACATACGGAACAGGCTTTATCACTTGGTGCGATACTTTCAAGGATGGTTTGAAATCGCATGCAACGGCTACGTTGATTGCCAATGGTGGCGGTGGCTCTGTGACAACAGGTGGTGCAGATAATTACTTCATCGCTCCTGAGGGAAGTCATACCATTACTGCCTGGATTGACGATACCAACGATTGGAAAGAGGTTGATGAAAATAACAACAAGAAGGATATGATCCTTATAATCCCATTCGGTGGTGTTAAGTATCTTGCTGATACTGACTTGCCTGACGATGTTAGCGGTGAAAATCCTTCAGTACCTGTCGTGAAGTCTACAATCGTCAACGGTATCAAGTATGAAATCGTCAACGACTATGCCCAGGTTGCTGGTTGGGATGAGCTGACTTTTCCTGCCAATGGTATTGTTGTCATCGAGAAGAACGTGAAGATTGGTGACAACTACTATGATGTGAAGCGTATTGCCGGAGGTTACGACGACAAACTGAGCGGCAGCAAGTGCGACGAGGCGGGTGCGTTCTATAGTTGTAGCCAAATCAAGGGTATCGTTTTGCCCTATGGCATCGAGGCTATCGGCGATCATGCCTTCAAGAATGCAAGCATTGAGTACTTCAATCTGCCTGGTTCGCTTTCCACCATCGGTGCTTGGGCGTTCGAGAATACTCAGTTGACTAATGTGACTTTGCCCTGGACGATTAACAACTTGGGTGAAGGTGCATTCTATAACATTCCAACCCTTACAACCGTGGTATGGACAGCCAATGTGTGGAGCTTCCCTAATATGGTGTTCAACAGTCCTAACGTGAAAGATGTTTACTTCACCTTGCCCTACAGCATTTCTGAGAAGGGTGACTGGACATGGAACAACAATACATTGCCACGTTTCCATACACGTCCTGCTGGCATCGAATCATGGAAGAGTGCAGGTTATGAGAATATTGATGATCAAGTCATCATCAAACCAGAGGCAAATCTTGTGCCCTATTCGTTCAATTTTGATGTCGATTTCACCGATGTGTCAGGAATCTCAGCCTATAAGGGCGCATACGATGAAGGTAAAGGTGCTGTTGTCTTGACGAAGGTGAACAAGATTGGAGCTCAGAACGGCTTCTTGGTTCGTGTTAATGACGTGCCTGTAGGAGGCTACTCCAAGGAGTATACAGCCAGGATTCTCGATAATGGTGATGATTGTGATAGCTTTGAGGGTAACAGCATCTGGGCTTCCACAACTCCCACCTACATCACAGATGAGAATCAGTATTATTTTGCTAATGGTTGTTTCAACCGCTTGTCAGAGCCCAGGTTTGTGCCCGGTATGAGTGCTTGGCTCAACCTCTACGACAAGGCAGGAGCTGCAAAAGATGCACTTGGCTTTGACTTCCTTGCACCTCCTTCGTCAACAGGTATTCATTCTGTTCAGGTAGACAACAATGAGAGCGCTGCTTATTATACTCTCAGTGGTGTGAAGATGGCGAAACCTACAACTAAGGGTGTGTATATTTATAAAGGAAAGAAGGTGGTGTTCTAATGGGATTTTAACGGTGTTATAACCGTATTCTAATATTTTAATCTCCAATTGGAATTTCTTTAGCTTTAAGATGAACTTTTTGCCAATAAAGTGGCGTTGTTCCATCAAAAATGTGTATTTTTGCATGCAACATATTGGGTTCTTGAGCTTGAAGAAATTCCAGTTGGAATTTTCGGGTTTGAAGAAGACAATTGTTTTAAGTAAAATGAATATGAATAAAAGAAAAGTTTATGTAGTCCCAGAGGTGAGGATCGTAGAGGTTTGTCAGGAGAATCTGATGAACAATCCTACGTCATGGGATGACGGCAGTGGCAATAAGCAGCCGATTGTCGAAGGTAATCCTGATGGAGGAAGTGACAACTATGCCAAATGGCATGGTTTTAATGTGTGGGAAGATGATATTAAGTATTGATAATGTATTAAAAAAAATAAGATGAAGATGAAACTCTTTTTCAGAATTTCGGTGCTTGCCTTGTGCATCTCGATGTCCTTGTCGTCTTTTGCCCAAGGTGTAGAGGAGATAGATTGGTCTGCTAACAATAAGGAATTAAATTCAATTGTCAGCACTTCGGATGCGCTGAAAATAACATATTTGTATGCAACAACTCCCAAAAAGTTTGTGACAGTGGGTGGCCGCTATGGAGCACAGCCTATCCTGGCAGAAGTGGGTATGAACTTCTATGTAGAGAAGGTCAGCGACGCTGGCGATAGTCGTTATTACATCCACTCATGGGTGGATAATCCTACAACTTCTCATGAAAATGGAAGTGCCGACTATCTTGGTGTCAAGCCTACCATGGATACTGATGAGCGTATCTTTTCTGTGGCGAACGATGAAACCAAGAAGTCCATTTATTTGTTTGTGGATCGTGGAAAGCTCAATGCCGAGGATAATAAGGACGTGAATGGTAATTTGATTAATTCTTCTCCCGATAGGGTAAAATGGTATATAGAGTCTGTTGGTACCACTAATGGTTATAAAATCTATTCTAAGTGGAAGGATAATCAGGGGTATAATGATGATGTAGAGCGCAAGTATTACCTGAGTTATTACCAAGACCAAGGTCCTATAGAAGAAGGCAAACCACAGCAGAAATTCCTGGTGGTTACTACGGACGAAAGCAAGGCAGAGACGTTCTATTTCATTCAGATAGATGACTACCGTAAGGTTATTAACAGCCAGACTAAAAAGTATATCAATGTATCTGGTCTTGTGCAGGATGCTCGTTTCGAACGAAACAACAAAGGTATTAATGGTGATTTGTATGGCGATTATGATAAAGAGTCAAAGGACAATGTTTGGCAGTTCCGTTACAACAGAAACGAAGATACCTATGTTTTCCCAAATTTGCAGGATAATGTGCAAGAACTGGCGTATATGACGGCTTGGGTAGGACCTAAAGGCGACTATAATGGTAAAACAGGCAATTATTTGATTCAGAAAATCACAGGCTTGAAGCCGGGTCTTTATCGTGTCAATTGCCAGGGCTTTTATTTCAATCCTGGAAATCAGAACGACAAGAACAATACTTCTTTTGTCTTTGCCTCGCAAAACTATGAGGATATAAGCAATCAGACGACTCTGAAGACCATTGAATCCGCTGACTGGGATAAGATGCAGAATATGACAACGGAAGACCCGAATGGCTTTAAGACTATTGTTATCAAGTATTGTGTCAATGCAGGTAAGATATTCGCAGAGAGCAATCCTTATGAAGACAAGGATGTGGACAATCGTAAGTACGACAACAGTGTGGCAGTCCTCGTAAAGGCGGATGAAGGATCTACGACGGGTACTCTCTACATCGGTGCTGGCAAGAGAGCCAACGAGGGAGGTTACGCCTATTTCGACAATTTCCAGCTTTTCTATATGGGAGACAAACAGTGGTATCTTGATGCTACGAACACAAGCACAGAAGAGTTTACCACTACCAAGAAAGTCGGTGACACTTACTACACTCCAAGTGGCATCAACCGCAATTCTGGCGCTGTTCCGTATACGTTCCCTGTTATTTACAACATACGACGCTACTTCAACGTGGGTAAGTGGGAAAGTCTAATTCTTCCTTGCACACTGACAGGCGACCAGGTAAAGCAGACATTCGGAGGCGACCAGGAGGTGAAACTCAGTGTCTATGACAGGGTGGAAGGAACCTGTGTGTATTTTAAGACCGTAGATACTGATAAGGAGGGTATCGTTGCAGGCATACCTTATATTATCAAGGTGGGCAAGGAGGCCGATATCAAGACAAAGAATGATGAATACACATTCCCTTGGGGTAACAATACCACGGTAAAGGTAAAGGGACCTATCTATCAGGTAAAGGGTGTTGTTCCTCCTACATTTATGGGGGAGGGCGTGACAAAGGAAGAGAAAATTTCTGGTGGCTATAAGGTTCAGTTCCATGGCTTCTATTACGACCCAGGTGCAGCTCCTGCTAATGCATACGTGGTAAATAACGGTGATATGTATCATCTCAGTTCAGACTGGAACAACTTTGTGGGTACAAGCTGGTATGTCACCATAACTGATGCACAAGGCAATGCTAAGGCGCTCTCGTTCAGCTTTGATGGCGATTCTTCTACGACAGCCATAGAGAACGTGGCAGGGCAAGAGGATGCTGCGGTTCAAACCGATGGGTTTGTTTATAACCTGAGCGGGCAACGCGTGGGTACTCGAAATGATATGAGCAATCTTTCTTCTGGCATATATGTCGTGGCTGGTAAGAAGTTTGTTGTTAAGTAATGTATGAACGTCAAATCATGAATGTAATAGAGAAGAGTATTATTGGCAAGAAGTGCCAGGAGGCCTGTGAGGATGGATTGGTCGTGACCGATGATTTCATCGCCGTGATAGACGGCAGTACGAGCAAGACCCCAAAGCATCTCAATCCGGAGATGAAGAATGGTCGTTATGCCATGATGCTCATCTCTCAGTATATCCAGCACGAACTGAAGGCTGATGCTACGGTAGATGATTTCTGCCAAGGCATCACGCATTATATATGCGATAAAGTGTATAAGCCTTTGGGCGTGGCTGAGCGATTGTTGCAGCATCCCGAGGAACGCCTTACGGCTTCTGCCGTTATTTACAGCAGGGCAAGGCAAGAAGTGTGGATGGTGGGCGATTGTCAGGCTCTCATCGGCGGAAAACTCTATGAGAATGGTAAACCCTACGAGCAAGAGATTGCAGAGAGGCGAGTTGCCTTGATAAAGGAAGGAATGCTTCCTGCTGAGGCTCGCAGGCAAATAGAGCCTTTGCTCGTTGAGGCGATGCTTTCGGGACAAAACAAGACTTATACTGTTATTGATGGATTCCCCATCTATCGGGAGGGGGTAAAGGTAGTGTCTGTATCTTCTTCCGAGACAGTTTTTGCCTCTTCCGAGATCGTCTTGGCGAGCGATGGCTATCCTTTCCTCAAACCCACCTTGGCAGAGAGTGAGGAAGCCTTGGCTAATCAAATCGCCAACGATCCTCAAAATATCAGCTGTTTCATAGCTACCAAAGGCCTTGTGGAAGGCAACAAGAGTTTTGACGACAGAACCTATATCCGCTTCCTGCCATAGGCTGTTGGGGCGATAAGGCCAGATAAACGTATATAAATAACATGGGCTGCCAGGATTACTGGCAGCCCTATTACGTTAGTATGTTATGAAAAATTTGAGAGAAATGAAACTTCACAGTTTCAGAGTTGTTTTACTAAACATGATTTTATAGAGAAAGCATAGAAATTTATCATTTCAGTATGTTGGAAGCCGGATCGGCAGCCACTTGGTTGATATTGGATTGCTGCATGGAGTCGACCGATACCGAGTCGGCAATGGCAGCTACTGATACACCGTGAACCGATTGTCCGTTTCCTGTATTTCCTACGTATTCGGCATCTTTCTGGAAAGGTACTTGGGCGGCATTGCCCAAAGTAAGGAAAATAGCCACCATAGCCGCAGCCTTGAACAGAGGTTTCAGGCGTTCTGTCAGCGATATTACCTTTGCCTTTTCTGGCTTCTGGCTTTCCTCGCCTTCTATGATGTCCATCATCTTTTGGTCAAAGTCATCGCCCAGAGCCTCGTTCTTGCTTTCGCCAAGCTCGTAGGTAAAGAGAGCCTTATAGGACTCCAGCTCGGAAGGAATATCTTCCTGGCTGAAGAATGTGCGGAGGATGTCTTCCTCTTCGAGGGAGGTCTCGCAATTCCAGTAGCGCTCTAAAAGCTGTTTGATGTACTTATAGTCCATATTTGTCGAATTGTTGAAATCGTTGTTTTATTGTTTGACGAGCCCTAAAGATATTGATCTTTACCTGTTCTTCGGTGATGCCGAGAATCAGGGCAATGTCTTTATAGGCTTTTCCCTCAATATCGCGTAGCTGTATGCAACTGCGTTGTTTTTCGGGAAGTTCGTCTATCATCTTCTTTACGATGTCCAGCTTGTCTTTCTGAATCATTCGTTCTGAAGGATTCGAGGTGGCGTCTGGCCTTTCTGTCTTCTCATCTTCGAGCGATCCGTTCTGATTTTCCATCTTCTTGATGCGGTCGAGCGAGAGATTTCTTGCGATAGTGAGGCTGTAGGCTTCGATGGAGTCTAACTGTTGCCATTTGTCGCGCGAGTTCCAGACTTTTATCAGTGTGTCTTGCACGATGTCTTCGGCTTCCTCTCTGTTGAGAGTAATGCGCAGAGCCAGTCTGAAGAGCTTGTCCTTCAGTGGCAAAACATCGTTTCTGAAACTGATTTCTTTCATCCTCTCTAATTGTAATGACGATTTGCTTGCAAGAAAGTTACAGGCAAATGCTGAAAATATTCATATTTAACAATCTCTAACAATTTGGAGCGAAGAGAGGCGCTTATGATGTGGCGTTCTTCACTCTTCCCTCTTTATATTTTTCCTCTTCGTTCTTCACTTGATGACGGTTCCCTGTTTGCCGTCTATGGCTGTTGCCAGTGTGATAATCACCTCTTTCACGCCTGCGTCTACGGCAGCAAGGGCATTCTCTATCTTTGGAATCATACCTCCACCGATGGTTCTGTCAGCCTGGTATTTCTCGAAGTCGGCTCGTGTGATGACAGGAATCACGCTGTTGTCGTCATCGGGATTGGAAAGTACGCCCTTCTTCTCGAAACTGTATATCAGTGTCACATCGTAGTAGGGAGCCAAAGCCTTGGCTGTTTCGCTGGCTATGGTGTCGGCGTTAGTGTTCAGAATATTGCCATTGCCGTCGTGAGTCAACGGAGCCATAACGGGTGTAATGCCTTCCTGGATAAGGGTTTGCAGCATCTTGCCATTGGCGCGTTCCACATCGCCTACATATCCGAAGTCTACTCCGTCCTTGACGGGGCGCTTGTGGCTGTGTATCACATCCATGTCGGCTCCTGTCAGTCCGAGTGCGTTTACGCCCTTGGCTTGCAACTTGGCTACAAGGTTCTTGTTGACCAAGCCTCCATAGACCATGGTTACCACCTCCAGCATCTGTGCGTCGGTGATGCGTCTGCCATTCACCATTTTGCTCTCTATACCCAAGGCTGCTGCTACTTTAGTAGCGCGTCTGCCTCCGCCGTGTACCAGTACTTTCTTTCCTGGTATGGCGGCAAAATCTGTAAGGAGCTGTGCCAGTTGCTCGTTGTCCTCAACGATGGCGCCGCCCACCTTTACGATTGTTACTTTCTCCATATCTGTCTATATTTTGATAATGACAGTACAAAGTTACAACTATTTTGCTAAAAACCTATACTTATAGTCGGCTCTTTTGTTTCTTTAACTCTACAATGTGCCTTTATCTCTGCGAAAAATTGTAAATTTGCACGATTGCTAAAGCAAATGAATAGTAATAGATTATAAATAACAGATATGAAAAAAGTATTTGTAAGCGGATGTTATGACCTCCTTCACAGCGGACATGTGGAGTTCTTCCGTCAGGCATCACAGTATGGTGAATTGTATGTCGGCATAGGTTCCGATTCCACTATCTTGGAGTATAAGCATCATAAAACCTTCTATCCGGAGCAGGAACGCCTGTTCATGGTAAAGTCTATCCGATACGTGAAAGATGCATTCATCAATGCCGGTTCGGGCATTATGGACTTTGTGCCGACGGTGGAGTTCCTGCATCCCGATGTGTTTGTAGTGAATGAAGATGGAAGCAGCGACACCAAGCGAAAGTTCTGCGAGGAGCATGGTATCGAGTATGTAGTGCTGGAGCGTACTCCTGCCGAGGGATTGACAGCCCGTTCGAGTACTGATATCAAGAATGGAACCTGCGCCTTGCCAACTCGTCTTGATCTGGCTGGTACATGGATTGATCAGCCTTACGTGAGTTGTTATGCTCCAGGCTGGGCCATCACCATGTCGTTGATTCCCACCTTTGAGGTGCGCGAGCGCTGTGGACTTTCCACTTCCACCCGAAACATGATCAAGAAAATATGGCCAGTGAAGTTGCCCGATATGGATCCTGAAATCTTGTCGAAGTTGGTCTTCTGTTTCGAGAACGACCCTGAGCGCAATGATGGCATCGTAAGTGGAGCACAGGATGCCATCGGAATCTGTATTCCTGGTTTGTGCCGTCATTACTACAACAACCGTTTCTGGCCCGAGAAGTTTGAGCGTTGCGATGATGAGTCGATACTTTCCTGGCTGGAGGAACATCTCTGCATGATAGCGATGGAGCCCCGTCGACCTGGCTGCTCTGTGGTCGAGGGTAAGGACATCACCGAGGTGAAGGTAAAGGCTTTGGCTCAGGCTGCCGATGACTGCTGGCAAGCCATTATGGCTAAGGATTATGAGGCTTTCGCCCGTGCCTACAAGGCTTCGTTTGATGCTCAGGTAAGTATGTTCCCTGCCATGATTCAGGGTTGTGTCCAAGGTTATATTGACAAGTATTCAGCTCTACCTGATGTGAAGGCATGGAAGATGCCTGGAGCAGGTGGCGGTGGATATCTGGCCTTAGTGGTAGACGATGTGAAGAAATTTGTCGAGGCTCATCCTGAGGCCATCACACTGACGATAAGAAGAAAGTAACGTGACGATGAAGAAGATTGTTCCCGGGCAGTATCTGCTGCCCTTCGTGCTCATAGCATCGTTGTTTTTCTTTTGGGGCTTTGCTCATAGCATCCTCGATATTCTGAACAAGCATTATCAGGATGCCCTTGTCATATCCAAGACTCGTTCAGCCCTGGTGCAGGCGATGGTGTATGGAGGCTATTTCATCATGGCCATACCTGCCGGAATCATTATCCGCAAGTGGGGCTATAAGGCCGGAGTGCTTACAGGACTGGTGCTTTATGGCATTGGTGCCTTGCTCTTCATTCCGGGCGAGATGATTATGTCGTTCAACTTTTTCCTGGTCTGCTTGTTTGTGATAGGCTGCGGACTTACCTGTCTGGAAACAGCATCCAATCCTTATATTGCGGTCCTTGGCGATGAGGAGACCTCTGCCTCAAGGCTCAACCTGGCTCAGTCGCTCAATGGATTGGGCTGGATTGTCGGTCCTTTGGTAGGAGGACTTCTTGTCTTCCGTGGAGCTGATGGCAACAGTGGCTCGGTTGCTTTGCCTTACACCATTATTGGCATTGCTGTGCTGCTTATTGCTATTGTGATAGGTCGTGTGAAGCTGCCTGAGATAAAAGAGGAGAAACAGATTGCCGAGGCTGCTTCGGGTGTATCGTTGTGGCATTCCCGCACCTTTGTCTTCGGTCTGACAGCCATCTTCTTCTATGTGGCTGCCCAGACGGGTATCAACAGTTTCTTTATCAATTATGTCACCGAGAGTATTCCTTCTGTTTCGGCTCGAGATGCTGCCTTGATGCTGTCGTTTGGCGGTATGGGCTTCTTCTTTGTTGGTCGATTGTTGGGCAGTTGGGGCATGAACTATGTCAAGGCAGGCATCTTGCTGTTGATCTGTGCCTTGGGCGCTTCAGTCTGTATGCTGGTGGTTATCTTAGGTGCTGGTATGCTGGCTGTAGTGGCTTTGGTGTTGACCTATCTTTGCGAGTCCATCATGTTTCCCACTATCTTTGCCTTAGCATTGCGAGGGCTTGACGCCGGCAGTACGAAGCGTGGCTCTTCTTATCTCATCATGGGAATCGTGGGTGGAGCTATTGCTCCTGTACTGATGGGTGCTCTTGGCGAAACCGACATGGCTGTTGGCTTCATTGTACCTTTGGTTTGCTTTGTCGTTATTGCTGCCTTTGCCCTTCATGTGTCAAAGGCAAAGAAACTGGAGTAATGTAAGTAAGTCAGTTTATTGAAATAAAAAAGAACCGTACTGTTGTGTCCTTTAGCACAAAGTACGGTTCTTTCTATAATAAAGGTATTACTCCTGCTTGTCGTTACTTCGTGCTGCAGTTGCCTTTGATTGCCTCAGCTTTCTTGCTGCAACCTCCACAGCCTTCTTTCTTTACTTCAGCTTTCTCGCTGCAGCAGCTTCCGGCTTTCTTTTCGCTGTCCTTCTTGCAGCAGCTGCCTTTAGTTGCATCGGCTTTCTTACTGCAACCTCCACAGCCTTCTTT
>ERZ1034973.138-NODE-138-length-48357-cov-10.153762_pt1 | contig 48357 bp, 39 predicted proteins | sample MGYA00520686_ERZ1034973 | MGnify/ENA primary metagenome ERZ1034973 (study PRJEB33766, sample SAMN09781775) | gut metagenome | biome: gut microbiome | host: Homo sapiens | place: Madagascar | study: EMG produced TPA metagenomics assembly of the PRJNA485056 data...
GTAATGACTGTTGTTTTAATACCTGTTTCTATTTACATGATTTATACAGTTGTTATTGAGTGTATGACAACTGTGAAATTGCATCAGCAGCTGGCTGAAGTGCAGGCAAAGCTGCAAGAAGTAAAAGACGAGAATACATACCTCACACAACAGAAAGAAAAGCTGCAGGATCCTGACTATGTTGAATCTTATGCAAGAGGCAACTATCAATTATCCAAGGATGGAGAACAGATTTTCTACCTTCCAGAGAAGAATAAATAACATATGAACATAGATACATACATTACAGATAAGATTGAAAAAGAGATTAAGTCTTCTCACACAAAAGCAGTGAGTTATGAAAATACACATAACATTCTGACAATTACAGGAATTGCTTTAAGTGCGTGTGCTGCTGGTGTATTAGCAGTTGGTGCATCTACAGGAATCAATTTAGGAATATTGATTGCTTCTGTTTCGTGTTCACTTGTTTCTTGTGCAACGCTGCTTGTAGATCGTATCTATGACTTTGAAAAGAAATCAATTGTTGCGGAGAACAAATCCAAAAGTTTAGAAAAAGAAAAAACATGCTTTCAGCTAAAAGCTGGAATTTATAAGAGTGAAAGTGAATCTATTTTTGTAGAAAGATGTGAAGATCTTTTGAAGTGAAAAATTATGAATGAATTTAAAGTAATTAGAAATGCACATATATATGCACCTGAAGATGCAGGAATCCAGGATGTATTGATCTGTAACGATAAAATGATTGATATACAGCCAAATCTTGTATTTTCATATGATCATGAAGAAATTGATGCGAGCGGGAAGTATTTGATTCCTGGATTTATTGATCAGCATGTACATATTATTGGTGGCGGGGGAGAAAATGGTTTTTCTTCCTTGATACGTGAAATTCAGATGACAGACTGTATCCAGTATGGAGTAACAACAGTCATTGGTCTTCTTGGTACAGATGCACATGTGAAATCTATTGAACAATTGGTTGCAAAAACAAAAGCATTGAGAGAACAAGGGATGAGTGCCTATTGTTTAACAGGTTCCTATGCAATTCCTACAACAACTCTAACCGGTTCTATTGGAAAAGATATTGCATTTATTGATGAAATCATTGGTGTAAAGGTTGCAATCAGTGATCATCGTTCTAGTGCTCCTTTAAAGCAGGAACTTGCTAGAATGGCAACGGAATGCAGAACTGCAGGATTGCTTGCAAATAAACCTGGTGTTGTTCATATGCATACTGGAAAAGGAAAAGATGGATATAAGAAAATCTTGGAAATCGTAGAGGAAACGGATATTCCGATTACACAATTCAGACCAACACATGTTGCAAACCAATATGAAGATGCATTAGCTTTTGCTTCGAAGGGTGGATATATTGATTTTACAGCAGATGAAAAAACACCATCTTTACTAAAGAAAACATTAGAGATCGTTCCATTGAAGCAGATTACATTATCATCAGATGCAAATGGATCATTTCCAATCTGGGATGAAAATTTAAATATCGTTGGTATGGGTGTTGGTAAAATGGAAACATTATATGCATCTATCCGTTTATTGATTCTAGAAGAACATGTAGATATTTCTACAGCGATTTCTATCATTACCAAGAATGTTGCGGATGCATTACTTTTAAAACAAAAGGGAAGTATCGAAAAAGGAAAAGATGCAGATATTGTACTCTTAGATACTGATTTGAATGTAACGGATGTATTTGCATTAGGAAAACAGGTCGTTAAAGAAAAAGCAATTGTTGCGAAAAATTATTATCAGTATTGATAAAAGGAGAACTTCCTATGGATACAGGTATTGTCTTGTTGTTTGTTATTATCATGATATGTATGATGGTATGTATGAATTTATTTTCTCACTATCATGATCATAATGATTCCAGCAATATTGAAGTACAGGAAATGTATGGGAAACCAGCAAAGAGTTTATTTATTTCTACTGAGGTATTTTCATTTCATCAGGCAACAGAAGTAACAGATGAAAAAGATCAGGTTGTTTATTATTCCAATAGTAAGTTTCTTTCTTTTGTAGATGATACAACAGTGTTTGATGCACAAGGAAATGAAATATCTAATATCACGAGAAAGATGTTTTCTTTCCATGGAAGACATTATATTGCAATGCATGATGGAATGCGTTTTGAATTAAGCAATGAATTATTTCATCTAATGAAAGATATTACAAATATTGAAGGATTAGGATGGAAGATAACAGGTAATGTTTTAAGACTGAATTTCTTATTGAGTGATGAGAATGATCAGCCGATTGCTTATGTATGCCAAAAAGCATTCTCACTCCATGATAAATATTCTATTGATATTTATGATGTGTCCAAAGAAAAAGAAATCATTTCAATTGTGGTTGCATTACAACATATGATAAGAGATCGAAATGCCAGCAGCAATGCATCAACTTCATCGTCATCATCATAAAAAGGGGCTTCATTCGAAGTCCCTTTTCAATAGAGAATCAATTAGTCTAAATCTTCACCCTGGGAAGCAATACACTTCTTATACCAGAAGAAGGAGTCTTTTCTACTTCTAGAGAAGTCACCAGTTCCATCATCATGTCTATTAACAAAGATGAAACCATATCTCTTATACATTTCACCTGTACCAGCTGATACAAGATCAATTGGACCCCAAGTTGTATAACCAATTAAATTTACATGATCCTTTTCAATGGCATCTTTCATAGCCTTTACATGATCTCTTAAGTAATCAATTCTATAAGAGTCATGGATAGAACCATCTTCTTCAACCTTATCAATCATACCCATACCATTTTCAACGATCATCAATGGTACGTTTGGATATCTTCCAGCAAGTTCATTTAATGTATAACGTAGTCCAAGTGGGTCAATCTGCCATCCCCATGGAGTTGCTTCAAGATATGGATTCTTGCATCCTAAGAATACATTTCCTTTTGCTAATTCATCTTCATGTGTTGTTACACAGTTTGTCATATAGTAAGAGAAAGTGTACATGTCAACAACACCTTCTTTTAAGATCTTCTTATCTTCTTCATTATTCATGAAAGATGTATCAGTAACACCTTGTTCTTTCATGAATGATTCTGCAAAGAATGGATATTCACCTCTTACCATGACATCGCCACAGAAGTTATTCATACGGTCATCAGACTGTAAATTCTTGAATTGATCCTTTGGATCAGGTGTTAAACCATAAGAAGACATATGAGCAATCATTAAACCAATCATGAAATCAGGATTGATCTTATGTCCTTCAATAACAGTTTTAGCACTTGCAACAAATTCATTGTGCAATGCTTCAAAACGCTTCTGAGGGTTATCGATGAGCTGATCAACTGGACGTTGTGACGTATTATCTAGATCTTCCTGACATACATAGCCAACGCCATTATATGCACCACCACCAGGCATTAAGCCACAGTTGATTTCATTAAATGTGAGCCAGTACTTAACTTTATCTTTATATCTTTCAAAACAAGTTGTAGCGTATTTAACAAACAAATCAATGACTCTACGGTCAGCAAAGCCATGATACTTTGTAACAATTCCCCAAGGAATTTCATAGTGTGATAATGTAACTAATGGTTCAATACCATATTTCTTACATTCATCAAATACTTCATCATAGAATTTTAAGCCAGCTTCATTTGGCTGTTCATCATCACCATTTGGATAAATTCTAGACCAGTTGATAGATAGTCTGAATACAGTCCATCCCATTTCTGCAAATAATGCGATGTCTTCTTTAAAGTGATGATAAAAATCAATTGCTTCATGAGAAGGATAATAAACACCTTCTTCAATCACAGGAGAGAACATTCTAGGTGTAGAAACGTTACCTCCTTTTAACATATCGGCACAGGATAATCCTTTGCCATCTGTAAGATAAGCACCTTCGCACTGATTTGCTGCGACAGCGCCACCCCATAAAAAACTTTTTGGAAATGCCATATATATTTCCCCATCCTTTCAATATCTATTTTATACAAATTGAAAACGCATTCAAAGAGCATTGCTTTAAGTTTGACCACAAATTATAATTGTAAAGAATTGAGGGGTAAAAAATGCGTAAAGAAAGTGTAAAAGGTTCTGTAGATTTATTACATGGACCTATCTTGAAGAATCTGATTATTTTCATGATTCCTATTTTTATTTCAAACTGTTTTCAGCAATTGTATAACGCAGTAGATACGGCAATCGTTGGACATGTTCTTGGAGAAAATTCATTGGCAGCAGTGGGTGCGACTGCTTCTATTTTTGAATTGCTTGTTGGTTTTTCGATGAGCTTAGGTGCTGGTTTTTCAATTGTAATTGCTAGAGCGTTTGGTTCTGGTGAAACACATAAGATGAAAAAAGCAGTTGCTGGATCTATTGAAATTGGTATTTTCACAACGTTAATATTAACAATCTTATCCATGTTTTTATTAAAGCCATTGCTTGTATTAATTGACACACCGCAGGAAATCATGGATCAGGCATTGGCTTATATTTCTGTGATTGGCTACTTTGTATTTGTAATGTTTGCCTATAATCTTTGTTCCGGTATTTTAAGATCGATTGGCAACTCTTTTATGCCACTTGTATTCCTGGTGTTTTCTTCAATATTGAATATCTTTTTAGACTATGCATGTATGGCATGGTTCAATATGGGCGTTGCAGGTGCAGCAATTGCAACTGTTATTTCCCAGGGAATCAGTGCAGTGCTTTGTATCATTTATATGATCACAAAAGTGAAAGAAGTGGTTCCACAAAAAGAAGACTTTGCATGGGATAGTGAAATGATGAAAGACCTGGCAGGACAGGGATATGCAATGGCACTGATGGGATCTATTGTATCTGTTGGCAGTATTATCTTACAGTCCGGTATTAATGGTTTAGGAACGAAGATTATTGCAGGTCACGTTGCGGCTAGAAAAGTATATGCATTAATGAATCTTCCGTTTATTTCTATTGGTGTTGCTTTATCTACATTTATTGGACAGAATAAGGGTAGTAATCAAGGTGAAAGAATCTTACGTGCAATGAAGGATGCTTATCTATTTGATGTTGTATTTGCGGCAGTTTGTTCTTTGATTCTCTGGTTTGGTGCACCTAGTCTAATTCATTTGATTTCTGGAAGTAATGATCCAACAATTATAGGAAATGGTTCAAAGTTCTTATATGTTGTTGGTCCATTCTATGCGGTATTAGGTATGCTCATGCAGACAAGATTTGCTTTACAAGGACTTGGTTCAAAAATCCTGCCTTTATTTTCATCTGTGATTGAATGTGTTGGCAAGATATTATTTACAATGTTTTTGATTCCTGTGTTCCAGTATAATGCCGTTATCTGGTGTGAACCAATTATCTGGTGTTTGATGTTAATTGAATTACTCATTAGTTTTGAATGTAATTCTTATATCAAGGATGTAAAAAAACAAATGAAGCTAAAAGTGTAGGTCATCTGACTTACATTTTTTTAATATCTGAATGCATACTTGTTTGCGTATATTTATATTCAGAAATAAAATATAAAAATACTGGACATACAAAAATAATATGCATATACTATAAATGAACAATGTTCAGTTTGAGGTGATTATGAATAAAGTTGTAACGTCAAAAGAAGAAATCCTACAGACAAGTCGTGAATTGATTCAAAAGAAAGGATGGTCCGCGGTAAGCATTCGATCTGTTGCATCAGCTTGCAACGTTTCTATTGGATCGATCTATAACTACTTTGATTCAAAAACAGATCTAGTTGGCGCTACAATTGAAAGTGTGTGGAATGAAATCTTTCATACAACAGAAGATGATTCTGTATTTCAGAATATCCAAAGCTGTGTGCAGTGGATTTATCAAAGAATGGCATATGGAAATGAAAAATATCCAGGATTCTTCACATTACATTCCATCAGCTATATGAAGGAAGATAAATCTGACGGTATTCATCGTATGCATCACGCATGGCAGCATATCCTTGATGGTATCTGTGGTGTCTTGAAAAATGATCCAAAAGTACGAAAAGATGCATTTACAGATGAATTCACTGCAGAGAAGTTTTCAGGAATATTATTTTCTTTGATACTTTCTGCTTTATTAAAACAAGACTTTGATTCATCTGCAGTATGTGAAGTAGTACGCAGAACAGTATATTGATCCCATCTATGTATGGGATTCTATTTTGAACTAAAATGAACAGTGTTCAATATAAAAGGAGAAATTTATGCAGGCAATAATTGAAACACTCTTCGATGTATGTTATCTGGTATCCGTAATTACGATTGGTATTCGTATGGTTAAATCAAGCAAGAATAACCGTCAGTTTAAACTGTTTGGATGGATGGCAATTGTTCTAGGTGCAGGAGATTCCTTCCATTTGATCCCACGTATAATTGCATTATGTACAACTGGTTTAGAAAACTTTACAGTTGCTCTTGGACTAGGAAAATGGATTACTTCCGTAACAATGACACTTTTCTATGTTCTTCTCTACTATGTATGGCGTGAAAGATATGAAATCAAGGGACAGAAGAATCTGACTACCGCAGTATATCTGTTTGCCGCAATTCGTATTGCATTATGCATGATGCCGCAGAATAACTGGCTCAGTGCAGATGCTCCACGCAGCTGGGGAATCTATAGAAATATTCCATTCGCAGTTATTGGTCTGATCACAATTGTATTGTTCTACACCAGTGCTAAGCAAAACAACGATATAGCATTCAAATGGATGTGGATGACAATTGTATTAAGCTTTGGTTTCTACATTCCAGTAGTACTGTGGGCGGATGCAATTCCAATGATTGGCATGCTGATGATTCCTAAGACATGTGCATATGTATGGACAGTTGTCATTGGATATAATGCGATGAAGAAAGAATTGAACTGATATTACGATAATCACACACAAAACAAAAAATAGCTATAAAGTGCATACTTATGCCTTATATAGCTATTTTATCTTTTTATAACTCCAAAAGTTAAAATGCTTTAAGAATTGCATCTAATTTCTGGAATAATTCTTCTTTGGAAGTGTATGTATCAATATGAAAGTATGGATCTCCTTTTAACATTGCGGAAAGTTTAGTTCTTTCATTTTGATAGAAGATATACACAGGCTTATTAAATTTCTCAGCATAAGCCATTTCATAGCCAACGCCTAAAGAAGGGCGCGTACATTCCGCAATCACTAAATCACATTCTCTAAGCCATGAAGTATCTTGATCATAAATCAAAGCATCTTCACTTCTAGATTGTTCAGAAATGGAACGTGTCATATCTCCAATATGTTCTGTTAAAACGATATCTGTTTTCTTAATGTATTCAATCATATCGTGATATAGCTGAATATCATCTTGTCCTCCGCGAATACTGCCCGCAAAATAAACTTTTTGATTCATACTAAAGTTTCTCCTTGATTTGTTATAATTATAGGCAAAGGAAAAATGATATGGAAGAAAAAACACTTGCGAAAAGCTATGTATATGAAGGTAATGTCGTTAATTTGAGAGAAGATAAAGCACAAACTGATGATGGACAAATCGTTGATCGTGTTGTGGTTGAACATCCAGGTGGTGTTGGTATTGCATTAGAAGATGAAGATGGAAAGTTCTTTTTTGTAAAACAATACCGTTATGCACAATCTGAAGTTACACTTGAATATCCTGCAGGCAAAAGAGAGGCAGGAGAAAATGATCTCAATACCGCAAAAAGAGAAATCGTGGAAGAAGTTGGATATGAAGGTAGTGAATGGAAGTATCTTGGCTTGATGTATCCAACACCTGCGTATGATAGTGAAACAATTGGTATGTACTATGCAAAAAAAGATGCATATAAAGGTCAGCATTTAGACAGTGATGAAAATATTAATGTATATAAATATACATTGGATGAAATTACAGATATGATCGTTAAGGGTGAAATCCATGATGCGAAAACAATAGGGATGACGTTCTTAATAAAAGAGAATAAAAGAAGAGGTATTATTTGATTATGGAAAGAATTGCTAGTTTTACAATCAATCATTTACTACTTGAACCAGGTGTTTACATCAGCCGTAAAGATTATGCTGGTGAAGAAGTACTGACAACATTTGACTTAAGATTTACCAAAATAAAGAACCTGTCATGTCTACTGCAGAAGTTCATACAATTGAACATCTTGGTGCTACATTCCTAAGAAATCATCCAACAATGAAAGAACGTGTTGTTTATTTTGGACCAATGGGTTGCAGAACAGGTTTCTATTAGCATTTTAGAAGAGCACGCGTCCTCATAGGGCGGTGGTAAATTCAGCGTTGCTGTTAACTGATGTACTCCTCTATTCTTTTGATTTCTGTGCCATTATGAAACAATATATTTTCGTATAAATAAGCCATATTTTGTACTTTATATATGATATAATATATGAGTAAAGAGGACTTATTCATGTACAGAACTGACAGGATTTATGTAACCGAAAATCATGAGCTGTATGCATATCTGGATGACTTTGCACACAAGGCAAAGTGTCTTCATAATGCTGCATTGTTCCGTGTTCGTAACACCTTTACTGCATACAACAAGACTGCTTTGACAGCTAACGAGAAAGAAGTTCAAGGCGAGCTTGCACTTCTTAAAGGTCAGAAGTCTTACTATGTGCCTGGGTATGGCATATTGCAGAGGCTTATGCGCATTACAAATAATCCTGATTTCTTTTCCGGGCTTCCTATGCAGACTGCACAGCATGTCATCAGACAGGTCTGTACAGATTTCACAGGCTGGCTTGCCTCTTTAAAGAAATACAGGAAAGATCCTTCTGGTTATACAGGGAAACCTAAGATGCCTGGATACTGCAGGAACGATACAGCTTCTTATCTTTTTACCAATCAGGATGCTGTTATCTATGATGGAAAACTGAAGCTTCCTCGTACAAAGATCCGCATTCCTGTACGCAGAAGACATGGCAGGCTGATGGAAGTAAAGGTGAAATCTGTTTCTGGCGGATACGAACTTTTACTTGTCTATCAGGTAAAAGCTGCTTCTGTACAAAGCGGTAAACATGCAGCTGCAGTTGACTTTGGTGTAGACAACACAATGGCTGTTGTTTCAGATACGGGTAAAAGCATTCTTTTTAAAGGCAGATTCATCAAATCAGTCAATCAGTATTTCATGAAGAAAAAAGCTGAACGCATCAGTCTGATGAGCAAAGGAAAAGAAACAACAGGACGTGTGTGGTCAAAGTATCTTGACAGACTTTCTGCATACAGAACCAGCTACATCAGAGACTGCTTTCATAAAATGAGCAAGAAGCTGCTTGTCTGGTGCCAGCGCAATGACATTGGCTGTCTTGTGTTGGGTTCTAATGCTTTCTGGAAACAGAACAGTTGCATCGGTACAGTGAACAATCAGAATTTTGTCAGCATCCCTTTTGAAATGCTCAAATCCATGATTGAACTGAAAGCATGTGAGTATGGCGTAACTGTTGTCAGAAATGAAGAGTCATATACAAGTAAAGCAAGTTTCCTGGACAGCGATGATATCCCGGTTTATGTAGAAGGTGATGGAACAAAACATCATTTTTCTGGAAAACGTATTCAAAGAGGCTTGTATCGTTCATCAGATGGAACTGTATTGAATGCAGATATCAATGGTGCTGCAAATATTTTAAGAAAAGCAGGATATGATACATCATCAGTAATATTAACAAATTTGATGAATCCAGAAGTTTTTGCATTTGCAGATTTAAACAGGTAACTGTGTAAAAACAGTAGAGGTCGAGTGAACCGGCCATTGTGAAACCATAGTGACAGCCGTAAGGTGCGTAACTACAGATCACAAGAATCAAAATTCCTATGGTAATATCCTTCTCTGCATGAGAAGAGTACATCACAGGGATACCACATCGGAACTACGTATCAGGTGTGGTAGTTCATATGATTTTACATGGAGATTATGAAAGTAAAGATGTCGTATCTCTTGTGAAGGAAATGTGTGAATTTATTGTTTCGTTTGAAGGAGATATTCCAGGAGCTACACCAGTAGAATGTGGCAACTATTCTGATCAGAATTTAACAATGGCAAAATACTGGGCAAATAGATATCTTGAAAATACATTAAAAAATATTGATGAAAATCATCTTGTATACCCAAAGCAATAAGGAGAGAAAAAGAATGAAAATTGGAATTATTGGTGCAATGGATGTGGAAGTAGCACATCTAAAAGAAGTTATGCAGATTACGAATACAACAACAGTTGCAAAGCAGGAATATTGTGAAGGAAAGATTGGCGATATGGATGTTGTTGTGGTGAAATGTGGTGTTGGTAAAGTTAGAGCAGGTATGTCTGTACAGGTTCTTTGTGATGTATTCCATGTAACACATGTATTGAATACTGGTGTTGCGGGATCTTTGAATAACGATATCAATGTTGGTGATGTTGTTGTATCTACAGATGCAGTCTTCCATGATGTTAATGCAACAAACTTTGGATATGCAATTGGAGAAGTTCCTAGTCTTGGAAAAGTATTCTTTGAAGCTGATCCATACTTAAGAAAACTTGCAAAGGAAGCAGTTGAAAAAGCTGCACCTGAAGTATCTGTATATGAAGGCAGAGTTACAACAGGTGATCAGTTTATCTGTGAAAAAGATAAGAAAAACTGGATCAAGGACACATTCAGTGCTGAGTGTGTTGAAATGGAAGGCTGTGCAATTGCAGAAGCAGCATATTTGAATGATATTCCATTTGTTATTATTCGTGCAATTTCTGATAAAGCAGATGAAGAAACAGTTGTCTCTTATGAAGAATTTGAAGGAAAAGCTGCCGTGCATTGTGCAAAGATCGTAGAATATATGATTTCTAACATGCATGAATAGGATCATGAGAATAATTAACATGACAAAAAAACTATTAGTAACATTTGTGGTAATGTTTGTAGCATTACTGACAATTATCGGATTTATATTGATCAAAGATAGTGGCAAAGACATTCGACCAATTACAAGTACTGTAGAACCAACTGAAACACCTGAAGCTACAGTTGAACCAACGGTAGAGCCAACGATGGATCCAGAATCGGATCCAAGATTTACAAGTACAGACAGCGTACTTGTATTTGCAAACAAAAAACATAAACTGCCAGATGGATATGTCCCAGGTGATCTTGTTTCTTTAAGTGTCTCTACGGCGTATGGTGATGTTCAGATGAGACAAGAAGCTGCGGATGCGATTGCAAACATGTTTAATGCGGCAAATGCAGAAGGTATTTATCCAGTTGTTACCACAGCGTATCGTGGCGAAGATTTCCAGCGACAGCTCTATGACAACTATGTTAACAGGGATGGACAGGAAGCTGCAGATACATATTCTTCTAGACCAGGCTATTCAGATCATCAGACTGGTTTAGCAGCAGATATTTCATGCGAAGCAAATGGATATAACTTAAATCGTGATTTTGAAAATACTGCAGAAGGACAATGGCTTGCACAACATGCTCATGAATATGGATTTGTAATGCGTTATCCAGATGGAAAGCAAGATATTACAGGATATATGTATGAACCATGGCATTTTAGATATATTGGTGTTGATGAAGCAACGGCTTTATATAATGTTGATCCAAATATGACAATGGAAGAGTATTACGGTATATCCGGAGGAAACTATGCCGAGTAGAAGAAAGAGAAAACTTAAAATCGGTAATTTGATCATTGTTGTAGTTAGCTTGCTTGTTGTATGTGCTGGTGGCTTTTCTTTGATTCATATGATTACAAATAAAAAAGATAAAACAGTCATAAGAAAGGATCCAAGTGCTATTTCAACAAATGAGCCAGTAGAAACAGAAAAACCAAAAGAAAATAAAGTTTCTTTGTTTCTGACGGGAGATGGACTTTTACACGATTCTGTTTATACAGATGCTGAAAGTGAAGATGGCACATTTGATTTTGGAAAACAGCTTGATGAAGTATTAAATGCTGTTGGAAATTATGATTTAGCTTATTACAATCAAGAAACACTGCTTGGTGGTACTGAATTAGGATTAAGTGGCTATCCAACGTTTAATTCTCCTAAAGAATTTGGAAGCTATATGGTTTCAAAAGGATTTAATTTAATTTCTACTGCAAATAATCATTGCCTGGATAAGGGGTTTAGAGGCGTACAAAGTTCAAGAGAATTCTGGAACAGTCAGCCAAATGTTCTAATGAGTGGAACGAACAGTACAGAAGATGAATATAATGCTATTCCTGCAATGGAAGTGAATGGTATTAAAATTGCTTTTCTTGCCTATTGTGAACATACAAATGGAATTAATCCTGATTATTCATGGGAAGTGAACTACTATCCAGGACATGAAGAAGAAATGCTTGAAAAAGTCAAGCAGGCAAAGAGTGAAAATGACGTTGTCATTGTATCTATGCATTGGGGTACAGAATATTCACATGAAGTGAATAGTACACAAACAACCTTAGCGGATCAATTGACATCCGCAGGTGCAGATGTTGTGGTTGGAAATCATCCACATGTGATTCAACCATTCCAATGGGTAAATAATAAACCGGTTTTCTATGCAATGGGGAACTTGATTTCAACACAATTAAATCAAGAAAATCTTGTGGGATTATGTGCAGGTTTAGATATCACAAAAAAAGAAGATGGTTCTATTGTCATTGACAATGTTAAAGCAGATTTAATGTATACAACAATGGAAGGTACATATCCTGCTTTGCGATATCATGTCCAGGTTCATCCAATGAAAAATGTAAGTGATGAAACATTACAGGCACAACAATGCAATAAAGATTACACTACAGTGAATGAATTGTATGAGGCATCGAAAGCAATCGTTACTTCATTAGATTCAAATATAACAATTGGTGGAATATTTGACTAATTTAAAACAGCTATCATTGATAGCTGTTTTAAATTAGTCTAGTTTTGTTCCGCATTTTCTGCAGAAATGTGCATCTTTTTCAGCATGTTCACCACAATTTGGACATACTTTTTCATTCACTTCAGTTACTGCAGTATCTTCTTGAGCAGGTGTTTCTTCAACTGCTGGTGCTGTTTCTTCTACAGGAGCATCAACAACTTCTGCAGGTTCTTCTTTTACCTCTTCAACAGGTTCTTCTGTTTGCTTTTCAGGTGTTGCTTTTACAACAGGTTCTGTTTGAATGTTGTGTAATGTTTGATGCATTTTTTCAGGTACTTCGATTTTTTCAGCAGTTTTATCACCACTTGGAATACCACCATTTAAACGAACAAGTTCATCTGAATTTTCAACAAGTGTTCCAAATGCATATAATGTTAAGACTGCCAGCCAGGAAATTAATGTTCCAATGGCAACAGTCAAAATGCCGCCAAGAATACCTAATAAAATAGTACCGAAAGAACCTTGATAGCTATATGCAGCAGCTACAAAGCTGGAACCTATCTCAATCACTCCAATAATAATGCTGATTACAACACCAATCCAAAATAATACTTTTGCGTATGATTTAATTTTTCCACCAGGATTTCTAAACATGATAAAATCCTCCTTCATCTATTATCATATATTGAATATGTGAAATTAAAAATGACTTTCTCTGAAAATTATGTGAATCAAGCTTGATATTTATTGAGTAAGTGTTAATCTAAATCGTAGAGAGAGGAAGTGTTTATATGAAGTATAAATGTACAATTTGTGGTCATATTTATGACGAAGAAAAAGAAGGCGTAAAGTGGGAAGATCTTCCAGAAGACTGGAAATGTCCACTATGCAAAGCTGGAAAGGATAAGTTTGTTCCAGTAGAAGAAGATGAAAAGCTAGAGTGGGCTAGTGAACATGTTGTTGGTGTCGCAAAAGATTTACCAGAAGACATGAAAGAATTCTTGAGAAATGAATTTGCTGGTGAATGCAGTGAAGTTGGTATGTATTTAGCTATGAGCAGAGTCGCAATGAGAGAAGGCTATCCAGAAGTTGGTATGTACTATAGACAGGCAGCATTTGAAGAAGCAGATCATGCCAGCAGATATGCTGAAATGTTAGGTGAAGTTGTTTCTGCATCAACAAAGGAAAATCTTGAAGCTAGAGTTGCTGCTGAAAATGGCGCATCTAAGGGCAAGACAGCATTTGCTAAGAAGTGCAAGGAAATGAATCTTGATGCTTTACATGATTCCATTCATGAAATGGCTAGAGATGAATCTAGACATGGACAGGCATTCCTAGGAATGTTAAATCGTTATTTTAAGAAGTAATGAAAAGGATATTGGGAGATTTCCAATATCCTTTTTTCTAGGACTGTTTTATTGTTATATCTGATGAGTGAAGAATTGCACGAATGGCATTGAATAAATATGGTTTGTATTCTTCTATTGGTAGAGGAATATCGTGTAATATTGCATCGTAACAGGTACTTCCTGCTAATTCTATGATCATATATAAAATCGTATAAGGATTATCATAATGGTAGCCAGCTTCTAGAGATCTCTTTTTGAAGTCATCAATGATAGAGAATGTATCCTCTGTAATAGCGTTCTTTAACGTTGTCTGGAAGACACCAATTGATAAGTTTCTTTGAATGAATCGAAGAATACTTTGATTGTTTTCTAAATTAATTAATACATGATTGATGACATATATAATTGCATCATCAAAGTTTCGAATATCATTTTTATTGAGTTCATCTAAAGCATTTTTAAATAGATGTTCAGATTCCTGTTGAATCAATACATCTCGAATATTGTATTTATCTTTAAAGTAAAGATAGAAAGTGCCCTTTGCTAATCCAGACATATTCACAATATCACTGACAGATACTTCAGTGATATCTTTTTGAGTTAATAACTCAAATGCGGAATTTAATAAGCTTTCTTTCTTTTTCTTTTTGTTTTCGAGAACTTTACTTTTCATACTCTCATTATAGACATAAAGTTTTGAATTTGCATCTAAAAATGACTCTGTGCCTATTTTTTTACACTTTACATCATTTGTATATATAAGAGTATATAAAAATATTGACTTATGGTCATTTTGCAATATACTTTTCAGCGTAGTAAAAAGAAAGGATTAAAAAGTGGGATTCATATGGAAAAACTGTCAAAATGGATCGTTAAATTCCGTAATGTCATCTTAGTAGTCGCAATATTATTGTTGATTCCAAGTGTATACGGATATTTGAAGACAGATATAAATTATGACCTGTTGTCATATTTACCAGCTAGTTCAGAATCAATGAAAGCGCAGGATATACTTGGAGATGAATTCAATCTTTCCAGTGTAGATTTTCTCGTCTTAAATAACAAAACTGAACATGAAGCAGCAGAGATCAAAGATCAGATTAACAAGATCGATGGTGTTGAAAAATGTATTTGGAGAGATGATGTCATGGACATCACAATTCCAAAGGAAGCAATTCCAGATAACATTCAGAAAATGCTTTATTCTGGTGATAGTACGATGATGATCGTTACATTTGAAGAACCAACATCATCTACTAGAACGATGAATGCAATTGCTGAAATTAAAAAGTTATCAAATGAAGATTGTTATCTAGGTGGTATTTCTGCAATCTCTGAAGATACAAAGGATCAAACGGAACATGATACGCCAATCTATGCAGGTATCGCAGTTATCCTATGTATGGTTGTATTGTTCTTAGGTCTAGAAAGTACAGTTGCTCCTATCGTATTCATGCTAGGAATGATCTTCCCAATTGTATATAACTTTGGAACAAATGTTTTCTTAGGACAAATCAGTTACATTACAAAAGCGTTGGCAGTCGTATTACAGCTCGCCGTAACATTGGACTATTCTATCTTCTTATTACATAGATATGTAGAAGAAAAGAAGCATTTAGATAATGAAGAAGCAATGGCAAAAGCAATTCAGGCAACATTTACATCTATTACTTCTTCCTCTGTTACAACAATTGCTGGTTTCGTAGCTCTATGTGTTATGCAGCTGACATTAGGTAGAGATATCGGTATCGTTATGGCAAAAGGTGTTGTATTTGGTGTATTGTCTACGATATTTATCTTACCAAGCTTACTGATGTTCTTTGATAAGCCAATTGAAAAATATACACATAAGACAATCATTCATGAATTAAAGCATCAGCCATTATTTGTAACAAAACATTACAAGAAAATCTTAATTGTCTTCATCCTTGTATTTATTCCATTTATTTATGCACAGTCTCATACGACGCAATACTATGATCTGATTTCTGGTATGCCTGAAGACTTCGCAAGTATTATTGGAACAAATCAGTTAAAAGATAAATTTGATATGACAACAACACACTTTGTAATCGTAGATGATTCTTTAACAACATCCCAGATTCAAGAAATGTCAAATCAAATCAAGGATTTAGATGGTATTCATAACATTATCAGTTACGAAGAATTTGTTGGACCTGGTATTCCAGATTCCTTCAAGCCATCCATTGTAAAAGAAGTTTGTCAAAGTGATGATCACAAGCTTCTTGTGGTGAACAGTGATTATAAATCTGCAACAACAGAACTCAATAATCAGTTAGATCAGATGGATAAAATCATTCATAAATATGATCCAAATGCATTGATTGGCGGGGAAGGAAGCATGACACGTGACTTAATTAATACAACAAATGTTGACTTCGCATTTGTAAATGTATTGTCCGTAGCATTGATCTTCTTGATCGTTGCATTAACATTTAAATCATTTGCATTACCAGTCATTCTCGTATTAACAATTGAATTCGCGATTTCCATTAACATGGGTATTCCATTCTTCACAAAGACAACATTGCCATTTATCGCAAGTATGGTTATTGGAACAATCCAATTGGGTGCAACGGTTGACTACGCAATCTTATTAACAACACGATTTAGAGAAGAACTGGAAGCAGGCAAAGATCTGAAAGAAGCAGCACGTATTGCGACAAAGCGTTCAAGTATTTCTATTATGACAAGTGGTTTCTCATTCTTTGCAGCATGTATCGGTGTTTCATTCTTCGCAAAGATGGATTTGATCAAGAGTCTTGTTGTATTGCTTGCACGTGGTGCATTGATCTCAGTAATTAGTATCTTGTTTGTATTGCCATCCTTGTTGATCTTCTTCCATAAGTTTATTGAAAAGACAACAAAAGGCTGGCCAAAAGAAAGGAAAGTTGAATTATGAATCTAAAACATATTTTAAAGGTTACAGGTAGTGTTGCACTGAGTGCAGTAATGGCAACTGCTTCTATTCCTGTTACTGTATACGCTGAAGAAAATACTTCTAAAACAAATGAATCTAGTGACAAACAGACAGCTTCTTCTACAAAGAAGACAGAGACAGTTTACGCTGTATTGAATGGAGATGGATCTCTTTCTGATATCGTTGTATCTGGATGGCTGCACAATGATTCTGGCATCAAAAACTTAAAAGAAAAACTGAACTTAACAGATGTAAAGAATGTTAAAACTGATGAAGTTCCAGAAGATAACAATGGTGAATATACATGGAATAGTGATAGTAATGATATTTACTATCAGGGAAATTCTACAGAACAGCTTCCAGTAACAATGCAGATTACTTATGAATTAGATGGTCAGCAATTATCTCAGGAAGAGTTAAAAGGCAAGAGTGGTCATTTGAAGATTAATATTCATTTAACAAATGTTAATTCTGAAACAAAGACAATCAATGGCAAGAATGTTATTATTCACCCATTCTTTGTTGCAGGTGGTATGTTGTCATTGAATAATGATCATTACTCTAATACAACATGTGATCAAGGTAAGATCGTTACAGATGGTTCTAAACAGATGCTTGTATTTGCGGCTGTTCCTGGACTCAAGGATACATTAGATTCTGCAGACCTTTCTAAAGTGAGTGATCAATTAAGTGTTGGCGATGATATCAATATTGAATGTGATGTTACGGATTGTGATGAATTGAATCTCATGATGGGTATGTCTAATGAAGAAGATATTTCTGATATTCTTGATGAAGGTGATTCCATTGAAGAATTAACAAATGGTATTACAAAGTTAATGGATGCTGATGATCAGTTAGTTGATGGTTCTCAGCAATTAGCAGATGGCACACAACAGTTGATTACAGAATCTGATCCATTAACAAGTTCTTCAGGAAGTATTCGTACATTAAGTGATGGTGCATTGACATTGAATAGTGGTGCACTTCGCTTGAAAGCTGCATTAGCACAATATACAGATGGTGTTGGTCAGTTGAATGATGGTGTAAATGCTTTATATGCAATTCCTGATGGAGCAAATCAGATTTCTCTTGGCATGACAACACCAGTAGAAGAAGGAAAACCTGAATCTTCACTAACAGGTGGTGCTGCAGCTTTAACTGCTGGTCTACAGAATATGAAACAACAGATAGATGCTGGATTATCTTCTGAAAATGTAACTGCAATGATGACACAGTTAGACACAGCAATCAAAACATTAAATGGATTGAAAGATACATTAACAAATGATGCAAAAACATTAACTGATTTAAAGTCAACACTATCTGGTGCTACAGATCAATTAGATGGACTCAAGACAGTGATGACTGGATTCGTAACTTCTTCAGCTACTTCCTTAACAGTATCTATTGGTGCAATCGATACATCTATCGCTAGCATTGATGCAGCTCTTGCAAAAGTTCCAGATGATGGTACAGATACAGTTGCAAAGGATACTTTGAATGCTTCTAAAGCAGCACTTGAAACACAAAAAGCAACTTTAGCTGCACAACTAAAAGTATTATCTGGTGATGCTGCTGGTTTACCAGCACAGTTACAACAGGCAACGCAGACACTTTCTCAAATGAATGCTACAATTGATTCATCATTAGAAAAGCTGGCTGGACTTGGTACAGATGTAGATGATGCAATGACAACATTGAATACATTAAAGACAACACTTGAAGGATCTACAAATCAATTAGGTGCGCTAACTAACATGAAAACTACTATGGATACTGGATTTGATCAATTGATTGCAGGTTCTCAAAAGATTTCTGCTGGTATTGATCAAGTCAATACGGGTGTACAGGCTCTTGCTGAACAGTCTAAGACAGGTATTGATAAGGTAAAGACAGCGACTTCACAATTAGCTTCTAATAATGAAGCACTCAATGAAGGTATGGCTTCATTACAGACAGGTACACAGACAGTTGCTAACCAGAGTGATTCCTTTAACCAGATGGCTGATGGTCTTGATTCTCTCAAGGATGCATTCGTTACATTGAACGATGGTGCACAACAGTTAGCAGATGGTCAAAAACAGTTTAGACAGGATGGATTAGATCAGTTAAAAGAAAAGGTTGATCTATCTGTTGATGAAGTTGAAATGTTGAAAGAAATCATGGACGATATCAAGTCTATGAACATGCAGTACAAAGAATACGCTGGTAATAACCCAGATATGGATGTTACTACACGTTATGTATTCCGTACAAAGACAAGTGAATAATTGAAGAAACAGGCTATAGTAGATGATTTCTGCTATAGCTTTTTCTTGCTGTTTTGGAAAAAGTGTAAAGAATACTTTAAAAATTATCTTGAAACAATGTAAATGCTATCTTACAACAACGTACAGGTGTGAATCTTGGAGCAGTGTATGAAACTGTGGTAGCACAGGAATTGTACGCACATGGATATAAGAATTATTACTACGATAGGAAAAAATTGGTGAAGTGGATTTTCTAGTAGATGATTTTGAAAAATTAAATGTTCTTCCAATAGAAGTGAAATCTGGTAAAGAAAGCCTTTCTTTTAAAGCAATGACTAAACTGCTTGCAGTGGAAGTGGATAGAATGAATCAAGGTATTATTTTATCAAATGATGCAAATGTATATGAAAAAGATCATATTCTCTATTTACCTATATATAATGTGATGTTTATATAAAATCTATTTAGTTTTTTAACAATGAGAAGATGGTATGGAAAAGTACCGTCTTCTTTTGATAGGGAAGCGGATGGTTGTTGTGTTATAATGAAATGCATGAAAAAAGGTTTATTTATAACATTTGAAGGACCTGATGGAAGTGGAAAAACAACAGTGTCTACTGCTGTTGTTGAAAGACTTCAAAAAGAAGGATATCAGGTAAGATACACAAGAGAACCAGGGGGTTCTAAGATTGCGGAAGAGATTCGTGATGTTATTCTTGATCCAAAGAATACAGAAATGGATCCTAGATGTGAAGCTTTGCTTTATGCTGCTGCACGTCGCCAGCATTTAGTAGAAAAAGTATTACCAGCTTTAGAAGAGGGCATTACTATCGTTTCAGATCGTTTTGTAGATTCTTCTTTAGCATATCAGGGATATGGAAGAAAGATTGGAATTGATGAAGTTTATTCCATTAATATGTTCGCAATTGAAGGAAAACTTCCAGATAAAACAATTTATTTAGATATTGATGCTAAAACGGGATTGGATCGTATTAATGCAAATCGTGCTTCTTTAGATCGTTTAGATCAGGAAAGTGAAGATTTCCATAATCTTGTGCATGCAGGATATGAAGCAGTCGTTGAAAAGTACAAGGATAGAATGGTCATTGTAGATGCTTCTAAGAGTGTAGATGAAGTTATCAATGAGTGTTATTCCATTATGAAAGGATTGTTAGATGATTAAAGAGTTGTTAGAAAAACAACAACCAATCGTTTATCGTGCACTGGATAATGCGTGTAAAACAAATCGTATATCAAGTGCATATCTTTTTACTGGTCCTTATGGAACACCAAAGTATGAGGCGGCTGTTTTACTTGCACAAAGTATTCTGTGTGAGAAAAAAAATGGATTGGCATGTGAAGAATGTAATACTTGTAGAAGAGTTAGAGAAGGTACATATGCTGATATGATGATTCTTGATGGAAAAGATGAATCTATTTCCAAGGAAATGATTGATGGTATTCAAGAAAAGTTCTCTAAGACAGCATTAGAAGAAAATGGACAAAGAATCTATATCATCAAAAATGCAGAAAATGCAACGATCTCTGCACAAAACAGCATGTTGAAATTTTTAGAAGAACCTGGAAGTGGTGTAACTGCGATTCTTACGACAGACAACGTCAATCGTATGCTGCCAACGATTATTTCTAGATGTACTGTTCTTCCATTTATGCCTAGAAGTGCAAAAGATTACTTTGATGATTTAATACAGGAAGGTGTAAATCAAGAAGATGCATATTTTATGTCTCATATTGTAAAAGATATGGCTGATTTAAAGAACATGTATGATATAGACAGTCAAAAAAATACAGTACTTTTTGAACATGTCTGTGGAATGTTGAAGCAATTTTTAAATTGTGAAGGTATGAAGAGAAAAGAACTCAGTGTTGACTGGGAAGTAAACTGGTCAAGTAAAGCAAAAGATACAAATATTTCCAAGAAAGAAAATCTTTTGATCTTGTCTAGTTTCTATGACTTATTGATGTTATATGCACATGATGTCATTACAGAAAATTTAGATGGTCCACTTTGGTATCAGAATACAGTCAAAAACTCTTTTGAAAAAAAGAAGATGTGTTGCGATATTTTAAGAATCGCATTAGAAGAAAAAAATGCATGTAATCGATACAACGATTTGAATCTTGTGTTGTATCAGTCACTGTATCAGTTAGGAGGAATCAATGACACTAACAAATGAAATACAAGAAGAAGCAGTTCATTATCCATACTCTGTTGTGGTGAGATTTAGAGGCGAAGGAAAACCTTACTCTTTTGGTGCAATGGATAGTATTTATTTAAAAGATGACTGGGTCGTTGTAGAAACACAACAAGGGATGGAAATGGGCCAGGTACAGGCAGATTGTCTGGATGTAGATAAGTATGGTCTGCATGTTCCAACAAAACCTGTGATTCGTAAAGCAACAGAATATGATCACCGTGCTTTTGAAGAAAATCTAGAAATGGAAAAAGATGCATTTTCTATCTGTAATAAAGAAATTGAAGATCTTGCATTAGATATGCATTTATTAAGTGCACAGTATACATTGGATCGAACAAAGATCTTATTTGTATATCTTGCTGAACAAAGAGTAGACTTCAGAGAACTCCTGAAAAGATTAGGTGCACGTTTACATTGCCGTATTGAATTACGCCAGATTGGTGAAAGAGATAAGGCAAGAATGGTTGGCGGTCTTGGCATGTGTGGTATGGAATGCTGCTGCAGCAGATTTAAATCACACTTTGATGTTATTTCTATTAACATGGCAAAGAATCAGTTATTAGCTTTAAATATTGATAAGCTTTCAGGCATGTGCGGTAAATTGAAATGCTGTCTGAAGTATGAAGATGATGATTATAAACAGTTAACAGAAGGTTTGCCTAAGATTGGTTCTCAAGTAGAGTATGAAGGTGAGATCTATCGTTTAACAAATATGAATGTTATGAATGAAGAAGCAAAGCTTGAAAATAGAGAAGCTGCAATCTTCATTACATTAAAAGATCTAAGAGAAAAGGGTATTCCAAGAAAAGGTGTCATCGTCAAGAAAAAACCGGAAGAAGAAGGAAAGAAAGTCAAGAAGACAATCATTCATCAAAATCGACCTGAAGGTGCACCAACACATGTAAACTATGATTTAAAGGCACCTGAAATGAAGAAGGAAGTTCGTTCTTTTGGCAAGAAAAAAGAAACTTCAAATTCTGCTAATGTTGAAAAGAGAAGATTTACAAGTCGCAAAAAACAGGAAACACCAGCAGAAAATAAAAATGTAACGGTACGTACATTTGGACGTAAGAAAAAAGATGGAGAAAATGCGTGAATCGTCAAAAGTCATTTGAAAATGAAATGCCAACGCTATACCTGGTTCCAACACCAATTGGCAATCTAAATGAAATGAATCCTCGTGCAATTGAAATCTTAAACAAGGTAGATGTGATTGCCTGTGAAGATACAAGAACAAGTGGTTCTCTTTTAAAGCACTTTGATATTCATAATCGTTTGATTGCATATCATAACTTTAATGAAGAATCGAGTGCGAATGGCATTCTTGAATTACTACGTGATGGAAAGAATATTGCTTTGATTTCTGATGCTGGTTATCCACTCATCAATGATCCGGGCCAGAAAATCGTTACACTTGCGACAAGTGAAGGATTTAATGTTGTACCAGTGAGTGGACCAAGTGCATTTTTAAACGCACTTGTTGCATCTGGTCTAGTTGCACAGCCATTTATCTTTATTGGTTTTCTTCCACAGTCTCATTCAGATCGTGTTAAGAAACTGAAAGAATATGAGAATTATCCAATGACAATGATTTTCTATGAAGCACCACATCGTATTGAAAAGTGTTTGAAAGACTGTATGGAAGTCTTTGGTGATCGTAAGATGACTTTAGCTAGAGAATTGACAAAGATGCATGAAGAATTCTTGCGTGGAACAATTTCTGAAATTCTTGATGTTGTTGATGAGCTGCGTGGTGAAATGGTTATTGTCATGGATGGAAACCATGAAGATAAAACAAAAGCGATTGACATGAATACAATCATTGAAATGGTAAATGCATCTGTTGAAAATGGTATGAGTACAAAAGATGCAGTTAAAGATGCCGCAAAGAAGACGGGAATCAGTAAAAATCGTATTTATGATGCGGTTAACAGCAATAGAAATTAATGTTCAAATCATAGTAAAATGAACAATTTCGTTGTATGATAGTTCATGTTAGTGGAGGGAAATATTATGTTTGATAATCCTGAAATCGATAAGTTGATTATATTTGCATTGCTTGGTATGGTAGCAGTTCTTGGTATTGCGGTTATTTTCCTGGCAGTGAAAAAGAATACATATTATGTAGATGAATCTGGAAATGAAATTCCACCTGTTTCTAAAAAACAGGCACAGGCAAGAGTTCAGCAACAGCCTGTGTATGAAGAGCCTGTGATTGTAAAACAGCCAGTGGAAGAGATTGATCCAATTGAAAGTAAACTGCAGGCTTCTGCAGTGAAACCAGCAAATCCTAGAGGTATGGTTGTATCTGTCATTATTAATGGACAAGCGCAGCAGGTAACACTCAATGCATTCCCAGTACTCATTGGTAGAGACAGTTCTTCTTGTGGTTTACCAATCAGTGAACCAGCAGTTTCTAGAAGACATGCAAGATTTACATTAGAAAATGGAAATTTATATATTGAAGATGTATCTGAACATAATGGTACATTTATCAATGGCTCTAAACTTCCTCCTTTAGGAAGAAGTAAGATCAATGCTGGGGACAAGGTAAATCTTGGCAGAGCTGAAATCATTATTGATAAGATTCTATATTAAGAGCTGTATTGATTTACAGTTCTTTTTCTTTATATTGCCGCTACAAAATTGGATGAGGTGTCAAAAAATTGATTTTCAAATAACATGATGAATTGAATGAATTTCAACATATCAAATAGCTTGAGCGACTTGAGGTACATACGATGATAGAAATGTCGTTTATAGAAATGATTATAAGAAATGAGTCAGAAAACAAAGAAGCTGCAAGATTGTCGATGAAAGATATATATTGACGGGTAAACAAAAGAAGATACTTTGGGATAAAACCAAAAAGAATATCATGTGCTTGTAAAAGCAATTTAAGAGCAGGATACAGTAACCCTGCTCTTTTCAGCAGATGTATAAATTTTGGCAGAAGTTGACGAATAAAAAGCATCATGAATTAGTTGATGTAGACAATTAATATGATATAATGAAAACATTTTCTGAAAGAAAAAACGAAAATGTTTTGGAAATGGAGGCTGGGAGTTATGAAAAAACTATTCGAAAGATTTAAATCAATGTATTGTATTTCAATTCTACTATCCATTGTTGCAAGCATATTGAATGTTATTGGCAGCTATAGACTGGGGAGTCTATTGACAGAGGAGACAATTCATTCGACGCATATTCTGCTTCGTAACATATTTATCTTGTTAGGTGTTTTTATTCTGTTTTATATTTCGAATTTTATTCTTGAAAATTTCAATTCAAAACTGAAAGCAAAGATACATAATACATTACGCAGACAGTATGCTGAAGAATTTGCACAGACAGATAATGCCAAATGGAAAGCGGAAAGCATTTCTGGTAAAGTTGCGAAGAATACAGAAGTAATCAATCAGATGGATAAGAATTTGATTGATCCTGTTTTTGACGCATTTACTGATATTTTCTCAATTGTATTTTCTTTTCTGGCATTGATTACCATACATTGGTCTGTAGGAATTGTTACGATTTTATTGTTTGCTGTTATGATGCTGCTGCCGGGACTGCTGCAAAAGGGTGTTGAAAAACACTCAATTGCTTTGAAAGAAGAGAATGAAATATTTGTATCCAGTGTAGAAGATCAGCTGCAGGGACGTATGGAATATGCAATATTCCAGAAAGGAAATATATTTGTAAGACTGATTTCTAATGCATCCAGTTGTCTGGAAAACAAAAGATATTCTTTAGATAAGGCAAGCAATGGTGTGAAATGTGTAATGGGAGTTGTTTCTTTATTCTCTCAGGTCGTATTACTTGGCCTGATTATTTATCTTTCTATTACGAAAGGTGTTGCAATTGGTGCAGTATTATCTGTTGCTTCTTTATCTGGAACATTTATGAATGCAGTTGGCAGTGTATTATCTGATATTACCAGTATCAAAGCAAATGAACACTTAGTAAAATTGAAAGACTATACAGAAAAGACATATAGAGAAACTGCTGTTGAACCAGTAGAAGTAAAAGATTTGACTTCTGTTCAGCTCAATGATGAAAAAAGTATTTCCTATGATCATTTGTCTTTTACAATTGAACCACATGATTCTATTGCACTTTTAGGGGAAAGTGGCTGTGGAAAATCAACTCTGATCAAGACGATATTTCTGGTGGACCAGAAATATACGGGATCCATTCAATTAAACGGCATAGAAAGAAAAGAACTGCATTCTTTTGATATCTTAAAAGATGTAGCGTATCTGGATCAAACAGTTCATATCTTCAATACAAGTCTTAAGAACAATATGACTTTATATACAGATATCAGGGAAGCTGAACTTTTAGGTATTATTAAACGACTGAAACTGACACATTTATATGAATCCTGCGGTGGAAATTTAAATTATCTTATCCAGGAAAATGGAAAGAATTTATCAGGTGGAGAAAAACAGAAAATTGCATTAGCAAGAGCATACGTGTCAAATAAGAAAATATTTGTATTAGATGAATCTTTGTCTGCAATAGATGCAGACAGTGCGAGAGATATCTTGAATGATTTGTTGAGTCGCAAGGATATAACACTGATCATGATTTCTCACGGAACAGAACAGTCAGTGTTAGATAGATTTACAAAAGTAATCCAACTGTAAAAATGTAACAAGTGAAAATAAACTTGTATGTTATTTTTCTGTAAACTGCACTTAACTTATCAAAAATACGTACATGTTTTTTGGAGAAGATTCGTAAAGGATACGATAATTAATTGGATGGGAGGTTCTTCCATCCTTTTGTTTATGAGATATTTGATTTATACCTTGTATCATGAAGGTTGATTTACAGTTCTTTTTATTTTATACTTTTTTCATTATGAAATACGTGCCTTGTATGTAAGAAAACTGAATATGTAAATATAGATGTTTTTATCATGCTAAGGAGTTGAATATGAAAAAGAATAATATTTTGATTTTTTATGTTCTTGCTTTTTTGCAAGGACTTATTTTTTATAGCAGTGTTTGTACGTTATATCGTACAGATTGTGGAATTTCATTAACACAGATGGGTCTGATTGATGGTGTACTTTGTATCTGTGTCATCTTATTTGAAGTACCTTGGGGTTTGATTTGTGATCGAATTGGATATCGTAAGACAATAGTGATTTCGAATGGGTTCTTCTTTTTGTCAAAGCTTGCTTTTTATAAAGCAACGACATTCTGGGGATTTGTGATTGAAAGAGTTTTATTAGGAATTGCATCTTCCGGTTTATCGGGATGTGATACTGCACTTCTGTATCTTAGCGTTCCAAAAGAAAAAGCCATTGGAACATTTGGAAGAATGAGTATGTTTGGAACATTAGGCATGTGTTGTGCTTCCTTATCCTTTTCATTGTTTTTCTCACATAACTTAAGAGGTGCAGCGTTATGGACTGCAATCATGCATTTTGCTTCCTTTGTGATTTCGTTTTTTCTTGTAGATGTCAAAGAAGAAAAGAAAGAACAAGAAACAAAGAATTCATTGCTTCAAACAGCACTGACATGTAAAAAGATGCTGCCTGTATTGATTGCTTCTTTGTTACTGACAGAATCCATGCATACATTAACAACCTATTACAATCAATTGCAGTATGAAAGTGTTGGTATTCCCGTACAGTGGTTTGGTATTCTCTTTATGATCATGAACTTAGTTTCTTTAAGTACTGGTTTACTAGATACAATTACACAAAGAATCCAGCGAGATCATTTTATGATGATGCTGTTTGTAATGGCTGCAGTTTTATCCATTGGTATCATTTTTACACATAGTGCAATTCTTTCTGTTGTTATATTTGCATGTATGGTGTGTGCAGAATCTATGACATATGCATTGATGAATGATATTCAAAATGAATCCATTGACGGTACACCACGTGCAAGTACGTTATCACTGTATTCTTTATTTCAACATTTGGGAATGTTTTTTACCGGTGTTTCGTTTGGAGTTGCGGCAGATCATTCTTTGACTGCGGCGTATGGCTTATCCGCTGTATTTTGCGTCGTTGGTTTAATTTCTTACATTTTCTGGTATAAAAATAGAAGTATGTTAGTCAAAAAAGAAGAAAAAGAAAGCAATCCATAATAAAATAGAAGACATGTGAGGGTATCAAAATGATAATAAATGAAGTAATCAACGGATTTGAAATCAAAAACATAACAGAATTAAGTGATGTGAAAGGTACACTGTATGAAATGCAGCATGTTAAGACAGGTGCAAAGCTTGCCTGGCTTGATCGTGCAGATGAAAATAAAACATTTGCGATAGCATTTAAAACAATTCCTGAAAATGATACAGGTGTATTCCATATTCTTGAACATTCAGTTTTAAATGGATCTAAGAAATATCCTGTCAGAGAACCATTTGTTGAACTATTGAAAGGAAGCATGCAGACATTCTTGAATGCAATGACATTCCCAGATAAGACACTGTATCCCGTTTCTTCTAGAAATGATAAAGACTTTATGAATCTGATGTCTGTATATATGGATGCGGTATTCCATCCAGCAATTTATACAAATCCTAATATTTTTTATCAGGAAGGGTGGCATTATGAAATTCGTCATGAAGAAGATACACCAATTTATAAAGGTGTTGTCTTAAACGAAATGAAAGGTGCATTCTCTTCTGTAGATGAAACAATTATTGATGAATTGAATCGTATGCTATTTCCTGATAACTGTTATCAATATGTATCTGGTGGAGATCCTGAACATATTACAGACCTCAGCTATGAATCTTTTATTGAAACACATCAGAAGTTTTATCATCCAAGTAATGCAAGAGTATGGCTGGATGGTACATTAGATATCAATGAAGTAACAAAGTTTATCAATGATGAATATTTCTCTCAATATGAAAAGGAAGAATTGGATTTCTCTATTCCAAATCAAGTTGAAAGAGAAGCACAACATCATACTGTGCAATATGAATTATCTAAAGATGAAAGCAAGGAACATAGAACACAGATTGCGTTGGCAAGAATTGTATCTTCCTATGATCAGCCTTTAAAGAATCTGGCATGGGGATTACTATCAACAATTCTTGTATCTTCCAATGAATCTGAATTGAAAAAAGCAATCATTGAACAAAATCTTGGTGAAGATGTTGAATTAGATATCTATGATGGCATTCAACAGCCATGGATTGTCATGTGTGTTAGAAATACTGATGAAGAGAAATATGATGAAGTGATGCAGGCAATCAAGAAGTGTGCAGAAGAATTGATTGAAAATGGTTTAGATCATGATGCGATATTAGCTACACTCAACCAGTTAGAATTCAAATATCGTGAAAAGCATGAACCTGCAGGTGTCATGTTTGCACAGCGTGCATTAGAAACATGGCTTTATGATGGGGATATTACACAAGGATTCTCTTTAAATCCTGTATTTAAAGAATTACGCAAGAAAGTAGATGAAGGATATTTTGAAGAATTGTTAAAAGAATTCTTCTTGTCAGATCATTTATCCACAGTTGTTGCGGTACCTTCCTATACGCTTTCTCAAGAAAGAGTAGAAAAAGAAGAAGCAAAGTTAAAGGAAGCAAAAGATTCCTGGAAAGAAGATGTATCGAAATACATCGCATTAAATCAAACACTAGATACATGGCAGGCAACAGCAGATACAGAAGAACAGCTAGCTACACTGCCAAAGCTGACAAAAGAAGATATTTCAAAGGATCCAATTGTATATCCATATGAAGTCATTCGTAAGTATGGTGTCGATGTTGTATTACATCCAGCAGAAGATAGTGGTATTACATATTTAAATTTCTACTTTAACTTAGCAGGAATTACTGTAGACCATTTACCATCATTAGGATTCTTTGCAAGTTTATTTACGAATCTTCCAACAAAGAATAAGACAGTTGAACAGATTCAAAGTGCAATTCGTAAAGATCTAGGTGGATTATCATTCTTCCTGGATGCATATTCTCCAACAGGGGTACATGATTCTTGTATTCCATTGCTTGGTATTTCAGCTTCTTGTTTAAAGGAAAATACTGAAAAAGCAATTGATTTAATGTTAGAAATAGCGAAAGAAACAGTCTTTGATCCAGAAAAGATTCTTCCTCTTTTGAAACAGGATAATGAATCCTTTAGACAAGGATTACTTGCCAATGGTCAAAGTATCGCAATGAGAAGATGTGCTGCACATAATAGTGCAGAAGGTGTCTTTAGAGAATATGTTGGTGGATATGAGTCTGGTATTTATGAAAAGAATCTAGAGAAGAACTTTGAAAAGGAAATAGATACGTTTATTCAGGAATGTGAATTGTATCAGGAAGTGTTGTTCTCAAAGGCTCGCTGCACAGCTTCTATTACAGGAGAAGATCAATTGGCATTTGTTGAAAAGTTTGTAGACGGCTTATATACCGTAGATGCTCAGCCAGCTAAGATGCATTATCCATTATTAAAAGATAAGAAAGAGTTTATTCAGATTACTGGTGGGGTTTCTTATAGTGCAATCAATCAGAATATTGAAGAAACTGGTGGCAAGTATTCACCAAAGTTAAATGTTCTTTCTCATTTACTGACATACGATTATTTATGGAATGAAGTCAGAGTGAAGGGAGGTGCTTATGGCACTGGATTTGCGGTCAATCAGAATGGAAATATTGGGGCATATTCATATCGTGATCCAGATGTTACAAATGCGATCAATGCATATAAGCATGTATATGAAAGAGTTGCTTCATTAGCAAGTTCCAACGAAGATCTGACGCAGATGATCATTGGTACGATTGCTTCAAGCGAACCTTTGCTTTCTCCACTATCAAAAGTGAGAGTTGCAGATCGCTTCTATTTCACAAACGTAAGTTATGAAGATAGAAAAAATAATCGTAAAGCAATCATCGAAACAACAGGGGAAGAACTTTCCACATACGCAGATGTATTTAAGAAAGCTTTAGATGAAGGATGTATCTGTGTTGTTGGAAATGAAGAAACATATACAAAATTAGAAGGATATACAAAATTAGAAACAATCTAATTTTTCTAGAAAGAGGGGAAATGAATGGAAAGGAAGCGATTTGAAACAAAGACACAGATGGTTTTGTTTTTTCTGAATGGAAGCAAGAAATATTTTCTTCTTGCGATCATTTCAGGATGTCTTGTGTCTTTCATGGATATGATCAATCCAAGAATCATTGGATTTACAGTCGATAGTGTTCTTGGTGATAAAGTAACAGAACTGCCAGCAGTGCTTAACAAAATGTTGATTTCTGTTGGTGGGACAGTGTGGATTAAAGAGCATTTGTGGTTTATGGCATTGCTTGTTGTGTGTATTGCGGCATTAGGTGCATTATTCCGTTTCTTTTTAAATCTTTTGAATGCAAAAGGTGCAGAGAAATTAGTACATACAATGAGAAATGAATTGTTTAATCACATCTTGCATTTACCATTTGTATGGCATTCTGAGAATCAGACAGGAGATATCATTCAAAGATGTACGTCAGATGTGGAACAGATCAAAATCTTCTTATCTGAACAATTAATATTCTTATTCCGAATTGTTATTTTGATTACATTTGCGATGTATTTCATGTTTACAATCAACGTGAAGCTGACACTTGTTTCTTCTATCTTTATTCCAATGATTATTGGATATTCCTTGTTCTTTCATAAAGGAATTGGAAAATCATTTGAAAAAGTAGACATTGAAGAAGGTAAACTTTCTTCTATTGCACAAGAGAATTTAACAGGTGTTAGAGTTGTTCGTGCATTTGGCAGAGAATCATACGAAAGAGAAAGATTCGAAGCGCAGAATGAACACTACACAAATATGTGGGTGCATCTAATGCGCTTATTAGCTGCTTTCTGGAGCAGTTCTGATTTATTTTCGTATTTGCAGATTTTTAGTGTTTTATGTGTTGGCACAGTATTGTGTGTCAATGGAGAAATGAGTGCGGGTGATTTTATCGCATTTAACTCCTATACGACGATGTTAATGTGGCCAATTCGTAATATTGGCAGAGTTATCGCAAACCTGGCAAAAGCTGGAATTTCCATTGAACGTTTGATGTATATCATGAACAGTAAAGAAGAAAATGATGTTGAAGGTGCAAAAGATGTCGATTTGCATCAGGATATTGCATTCAATCATGTATCTTTCCAATATGAAAATGGAAGTGCTGAAATCCTGGATGATATCAACTTTACAATCAAAGCAGGAACAACAGTTGGTATTCTTGGTGGAACGGGTTCGGGTAAGAGTACATTGATGTATTTGCTGGATCGTCTATATGAACTGCCAGAAGAGAATGGTTCGATTACAATTGGCGGCGTTAATGTTAGAGATATTAAATTGAGCTGTTTGAGAACAAATATTGGTATGGTTTTACAAGAACCTTATCTGTTCTCTAGAACACTGGAAGAAAATATTGCCATTGCTTTGCCTGAAATGGACCGTGAAGAAGTAAAGCGAGCAGCGAAGATTGCTTCATTGGATCATGCCATTGAACACTTTAAAGAAGGCTATGATACGTATGTTGGAGAAAGAGGCGTCACACTTTCTGGTGGGCAGAAGCAAAGAACTGCGATTGCACAGATGTTAATTTCGAAACCTCCTGTGATGGTATTTGATGATTCTTTGAGTGCAGTTGATGCGGAAACAGATGCTAAAATTCGTCATGCGTTAAAAGAAAATGTTGGAAATTCTACAGTGATTTTAATTGCACAGAGAATTACAACATTAATGAATGCAGATTTAATTGTTGTGATGGATCATGGAAAAATCGTTGAGATGGGTAAACATGAGGAATTGATTCACAATGGTGGCATCTATCAACAGATTTATGAATTACAAAGCAGAAGTGCTTCGGAGGTATCCAAATGAGCGAAAATAAGAATGTAAAACTCAAGTATTTTGGTATTCCAAAGCTGCTGCCTTTTGTAAAACCATACAAGAAGATCATGATCAGTATGATTATTATGGGTGCTCTTTCTTCACTGATTGATTCTATTTATCCTTTGTTTAATCAATATGCACTGAATCATTTCATTGCATTGAAAACAACAGATACAATTGTTCCATTTATCATTGTATATATTGTGATTTTGATTGTATTTGTTATCTTGAATTTTGTTAGTACAACATGGGCTGGAAAGATTGAAATGAGTGTGAATCGTGATTTGAGAAATGCATCATTTAATCATTTACAGGAATTATCATTCTCTTATTTTAATCAAAACAATGTTGGTTATGTTCATGCTAGAGTTATGAGTGATACGGGTAGAATTGGACAGTTAGTGTCATGGGATATGATGGATATGGTATGGCAGGGATCTTATTTGTTATTTGTATTGATCAATATGGCACTCATCAATATTCATTTAGCAATGTATATTATGCTGATTATTCCTTTCGCAGTGATTCTGATTATTTTCTTTCAGAAGAAACTGGTTGCGTTGAATCGTAAGATTCGTGAAATCAACTCTAAAATCACTTCAAACTTCAATGAAGGCATTACTGGTGCAAAATCCATTAAGACACTGGTTGTTGAAAACAAGATCAATCATGACTTTGATGTAGATTCTGATGATATGGAAAAAACATCTGTTCTTGCGGGAAGATATTCCGCATTGTTCTCTTCTTTAGTTACAATGTTATCTTCCATTACATTAGCAATTATTCTATGGAAAGGTGGCATGATCAACCAGGAAGGTATCATTATGATTGGTACACTTTCTGTATTTATGACATATGCATTGAATATGTTAGAACCAATCCAGAGTATTGTTGGCGGTATTGCAAGATTGATCGCAATTCAAGTCAATATTGAACGTTTTACAACATTACTTGAAACACAGTCAGATGTAGCGGATCGCGTTGAAGTTGTTGAAAAGTATGGAGACACATTCCATCCTAAGAAAGAAAACTGGGAAACTTTATATGGAGATGTAGAATTCAAAGATGTATCTTTCAAATATCCTGATGGGAATGAAATGGTACTGGAACATTTTGACTTGAAAGTTCCACAGGGTACAAACGTTGCGATTGTTGGAGAAACAGGTGCTGGTAAATCTACACTTGTAAATCTAGTATGTCGCTTCTTTGAGCCAACATATGGCCAAGTACTGATTGATGGAAAAGATGCAAGAGATAGATCTCAGCTATGGCTGCATTCAAATATTGGCTATGTTTTACAGACCCCTCATCTATTCTCAGGTACAGTTAGAGATAACTTGAGATATGGTAAGCCAGATGCTACGGATGAAGAAATCTGGAAGGCATTGAAACTTGTGAATGCGGAATTTGTCATTGATAAAATGGATAAAGGTTTGGATTCTGAAGTAGGTGAAGGTGGAGATATGTTATCTACGGGTGAAAAACAATTGATTTCATTCGCAAGAGCAATTCTAGCGGATCCTAAGATCTTAGTGTTAGATGAAGCTACTGCTTCTATTGATACATTGACAGAGAAAGCAATTCAGGATGCAATTTTTACAGTGATCAAAGGTAGAACATCATTTGTGATTGCACATCGTTTATCAACGATTGTTGATGCTGATGTTATCTTAGTTGTAAAAGATGGCAAGATCATTGAAAGAGGAAAACATGCAGAACTCATGCAGGCACATGGCTATTACTATGATCTTTATACACGTCAGTATGAAGAAATGGTTACAAATACTGTGAGCGAAATAGCATAAAAACAAAGGTATCTCAATGCGAGATACCTTTAAATTTGAATAAATGATTCATGATGGAAAGAATATGCATATGCTTTGACTTCTTTGCCTGGATACATAATAGATAATGCTTTCATGTATGTTTTCAGCTGTGGAGAATATCTTTGTTTGATTTCTGGAATAGATGCATTATCTGTTTTATAGTCAATGAGAATGATATTTGAATCATTCATTGCTAAAAAGTCCATTGTACCTGTAATACGTTCCCCATTTTGTTCAACATAGAATGGGAATTCTTTATGAATTTCCATAGACAGGCATTGTTGATAAATATCTGATTGTGAAAAAGCCAGGATTCTTTGTTTATCTGTAGTGGATAAAGCATAAGCTTCTAAGTCTTGCATTGCCCATAGTTTATTCGGCAATGCTTCCATGATTTCATGCATCTTTGTACCATATTTACTGCCCGCAAGCTTACTTGTTTCATCTAATACAGGCAATTCTTTAAATTCTGTACTGGATGGAGTATACAAAGAAGAAAGAAGTGCAGGCTGTATTGTCAAGTGTGGAAGTTCCTTGACATATGTCTTAGGAATTTCCTTTTCTTTTTCGACATCCATTTCATCTACTTCTGTGAGTTTGAAATATGGATCATCTTTCATTGCGCTGTAGATCAATGCAGTCATGCCACCACGCTGTGATAATAGAGATAGATCAACAGGCTGTTTTAAGATATCTTTCTTTGTTGTATCAACAATAAACATTCTCTTTTCTGCACGTGTAATCGCAACATATAAAAGACGAATAAATTCTTCGATATCTTCTAAGTTAGAGTGATACTCTACAGCAAGTCTTTGAATGGTTGGACGTTTTAAACGGTATGGCATTGTTAAATGGTTGATGCCAAGTTTTAATTCATCATCAATCATGACAGCACTGCTTTTGTCTCTAAAGTCATTTTTAGAAGTGCTCCACAGAAATACATTCTTATACTGCAATCCTTTGGATTGGTGAATGGTTGTAACAGTAACAACGTCATCATCTTTTCCTTTTGATACAGCTTCAGATGATTTTTCATCGACACTTGCTTCCATTGTTTCTAGGAAGTCCTGGATCGTATCCACTTTTGCATTGCTGGCTTGATCAAAGAGATAATCAAAGTTTGCTTTTTGATTGTTGTTAAGTCGATTATAGAAATCATGACGAATAGAAATCTGTGTGAGTAATTCAATGATATTTCTATCTTCCGCAATATGATTGAGTTCTTTTAATTCTGCAATGATTTCTGGATGTTCTTCTGAAATACCTTCATAAATAGAACTGTGTCTAATTTTAAGAAGGGCTAGATCTTCATCAGAAAAATCATAGAAGTGAGAAGTTAAGACTGAAACTAAAGCAATCGAGTCTCTAGGATCTTTGACTGCACGAATCATAGAAAGAATTGTCTGACATAATTCAGACTGATAGAAACCTTCTCTTGCATCAATTAAATATGGAATATTGTAGAAATCAAAAGCAGAACGAATCACAGTTTTATCTGCATGTGAACGTACAAGAATACAGAAATCTTTAAAGGATAATGCAGAATCTTCTTTTTTCATCAATAAGATCTTTTTCGCAATCCAGTATGCTTTCTGTTGTTTTGCGCTAAGTTCTTCATCTGCATCTTTTTCTTGCTTGATGAGTGTAAATTCAACAGGAACGATTTCTTCTTGCTGACGCGCAGTACCTACAGAAACGGTATCCAATTCTGTATAGGAATCTTTGCATCCATCAACATTCATGATTCTGGAAAACAAATGATTGGAAAACTCTACAATGGAATTCATAGATCGGAAGTTGTGACGTAAAGTAATTTGAATTGTATCTGGATCATGCATGAGATTTCTCATTAAAGAAGGTTTTGCCTGTCGAAAACGATAGATGGATTGTTTGACATCTCCTACTCTGAATACGTTGTGTCCATTGGAAATCATATCAATGATTGCATTCTGTAAATCTGATGTATCCTGGAATTCATCTACCATGATTTCATCAAAGGAATCTTGTAAGATATGCGCTACTGTGTAGTTATTCGCACATAAAATATCATATGCATAGCGTTCCATGTCACTAAAATCCATGACAGCGTCTTCCTGCTTGGATGAAATAAATGCATTCCATGAATCTTTTGCCAGGGAAACGATATAAGATGTGATATCAGAAAGATCATTATGATCCTGGATCATCATTTTAGAATCATAATTATTTTTTAATGAATCTTTGATTTTATCATTGAGTGCTTTTCTTGAAGCAGTATATTCAGCATTCTTTGTGTCAGGACTTGTTTTACATAATGCTAGATTTTCTAAAGAATATGAATATTTAGAATAGTTGTGATCTTGAATGGCATTGATGCAATTGCGGATTGCGATTTCTTCCTTGTCTAGCGTTTCAAATTTGATCTTTTCATCACCATCACCGTAAAAACGCATTTGATTTAAATATGATAACAGGCAATTTAAATCTAGTGAAAGACGAGAAAAGAAGTTCTCAAGCGTTGCCTGGGATAAATCTGAAATACGTGAAATTGGTGCATAGGAAGAAATGGCCTGTTGATACCAATCATCTGGATCAATGGTACTTTGTGCATGTGTATTGATTGTATTGATAATAGAATATAAAGAATCATAATCTTCTGCACGTGCAGAAAAATAAGAAATGACTTTATAGGATAAAGCAGGATCATTTTCAATATACTTCGCTAATGTATTGAGATATGCATCCTTTTTATAAATATTCACACTGCCTTGAGAAAGGACTTTCTTGGCTGTTGCAGGATCCAATCCAATGACAGAATAATATTTTTTAATGATTGTTAAGCAATATGAGTCAATCGTCGTGATATTTGCGGCTTCTAATTCAACCAATTGTTCACTTAGCCATTCTTTTTCTTCATCGCTTGTTGTTTCCAAAAAGGCAGTATGCAATTCTTTCGCAAGACGTTTCTTCATTTCAGAAGCTGCAGCTGCAGTAAATGTCATCGCAAGGATACGAGAAACACGAACACGGTCTTGAATGACTCTTTTCTTTAATCGTTGTACAAGTACACCTGTTTTACCAGCACCTGCAGAAGCAGATACAAGTATATTTTTTCCTAAAGCTTCAACGGCTTGCTTTTGTTCAATATCTAAGTTCATGCTTCTTCCTTTCCGACTTTAAAACTGATATCCTCACAAGAAATGGGTGCAGGTTTTCTTCTTTCTCCATGGAATCGACAAATTGTCTTATAGTCACAATACAGACAAGCATTGTCTGTTGGAGATAAATCAACTTCTCCTTGTGTGACGTGTGCATAGAAATATTCATAGATTTCTTTTAGACATTCTTCAATGAGTTCATAACTCATCTGTGTTTTTAAAGAAACGATATGTTTTTCATCGTCATCCATTTCTGTCAAACGTTTTGTAAACGTAAATCCTCTGAGTCTTCTTTCATTAAGCATTCGAACAAGTTCAGCTTCTTCACTCCAGTCTTGTTCCTCAATTTCTTTCTTCACTACTTTCTTTGCATCTGCCTGATAACTTTCATCTTTTAAAGAATAGTAATAGGCACCTGCTGGCTCTACGTTGTAGAGCTTTTTCGCAATCATCATATATGTCATTAACTGTAATTGTTGACCAGATTTGATTTGTGCTTCACTTAATGATTTACTAGATGATTTATAGTCAAGGATACGAATCAATTCATTCCCATAGTGATCAATTCGATCAATCTTTCCAACAAGATCAACATGTTCTGTAACTTGTTCATGAAATTGGTGTTCAACTCTTTTGATTTTAAAAGAAGTATGATTTTCAAAATCATTCAAGAATATAAGTGCCTGTTGAATACCATGTACAATTCTTTCTTTTGTGATTTGATTGAATATTGTTTCTGTTGGATGTAATGCATCTAATACATCAAATGCATCTTTTAAATATGTTCGAATCTGTTCCTCTGTAATTTTAGAATAGTCTTTGCCATATTCTTTCACACTTGTTTCCAGTAATTCGTGCTGCATATTGCCAACAGTTCTAGCGTCAACACATGACTGATCCTGTTTTCTGACTTTTAAGCCAGATTGGATAAAATAGGAATATGGACATGCAAAATAACGTTCAATTGTTGAAATAGAACCAGTAATACAATTGTTTTCAGCAAAGAGTTTTTTTGCGGTTTCTTCTGTTAAGGCGTGATTTTTCTTTTTGTCTGGTGGTAAAGAAACAAGATCCCATTTCTTTAACATGTCTGGATATTTGTTTTCAATTTCAAATGCCAGCTGTATTTCTTTTCCCTGGTAGTCATTTGTGTATGTGGAATAAATAAGTTTTTTTTCTGCACTGTTTTCAATCCAGGATAGTTGATCCATATAGAGCTGATAACGTGTAGAACGAGATGGGTATTTCGTAATCTTTTCTACATAGGATTCATCAAACAATCCACTGCATTTTGGAACAGAAGGATAGTTTGCACCAGAAACAGAGCATACATAGCTGATTTGTTTTGGCTCAACGGGATGTGTTAGATCTGTAATCACACAGAAATCGGATTGCAGAACCTGTTCATCGGAATGTAGTGTTTCAAAACAGCGTGCTAAGAATAAAAGATCTTGTTCCGTTTGGATATATGGTTCACATTCAATGATTGTCTGACGCATTGAAATCCCAGCCTGTAATTCAGTTGGATCTTTCAGATAAGATGATTTGCGTACAATATCAAATGCACGGAATAAGAATTCATGAATGGATGTATATGTCAAAAGACTATCGATTTCATCCTGGATCAAATCATAATATGCCTGTGCTTTTTCATAGGAAGTCTGATATTTTTCGATGTCTTTTACGTAGCTTGTATTTTCTAGATTGATTGGATCAGGAAGATCATATGTTGTTAATGTATCACGTAAGAATGCATATGTATCGTTACTGACTCTATGAGAGAATGCATTGTATTTCAATACCTCTAAAAATGATTTGCGATCTTTATGAATTCCAAAAAGAATTAATGATTTAAAAAGCAATGGTAAGTGTAATGGCTTTGACTGTCTTAAAGATGAAAATGGAATGTTATATCTTCTAAAGACAGCTTCGTATAGAGGTAAAGCAGTAGCAGTGGATAGAATCACATTACAAGGAATCTGTTTTCTACAGATATCCTGTGCGATAGCTTCTGCTTCACTTCTTGCGTTTAGTGCATACTTTAAAGATACGTCTGGTGTATTGGACGGGTATGCTTCATAGTCATATGTTTTCTTTAGTTTTTCATAGATATCATAGTGGTAGAAATCTTTGATGAATTGATAATGTAATGAAATAGAATCTGAAGAAACAGGAATTCCATTTTTTACATTGTCTTTTTCTGCGAAATCTAAAGTAAAGGCAATGTTGAGAATTTCTTTCAGTTCTTTTTCGTTCGCATTTGTTTCTGGAAGATCATCTACAGAAATTGAATATAGAATACATTCTTTTGCAAAAGATAAGATTTCTTGAATGAATACAGGAAAAAGGAACATTGCCTGATAAATAGGGAAATGTTCTTGTGCCTGTAATAATCTGTTAGATAGTTGAATGCTTAAAACAAGATCATCATCTTTTTCTTCTTTGAGAAAAGTAGAAAGAGGAATGATTTGTGTATCAGTTACAATACCGTGATTTTTTCTGGATAGTTTTCTTAAAATAGGATCTTTTTGATCGCTCGATGCAATGATTTTTTTCATGGATATATTCTACAATGAATTTGTTTTGAAAGTGTTAATAATATTAACAATTGAATGAAGAATGGATATGCTATAATTGTGACAAACTAAAGGAGTATTTTTAGTATGAGAAGAAGAAATTCAAACTGGTGGGTTTGGTTAATATTATTTTTTGTTTTTTCAGGTGGCATGAGCTTTATGCTGCCATTGTTTTTAATCATTGCGGTCGTTGTTGGAATTGCGATTGCTTCTGTTTCCACATATAAAAACAATAGTTCTGACGAGCAGTCTTTCAATCAGTTTTCATCCTATCGAAGAGAAAGCAGATATCAAAGAAGTGGCAGCAGTCAATCCAGCAAAATCGCAAAAATCAATTTATATTTAAGACAGTATTTTAAATCTAGAAACAGCATTCGCGTCGTGGACCAAATTGAATTGCGTTTGAGAGAAGAAAAATATGCTTCTTTATCTTCTCTGGATGTATATCGTAATAATACATATATCTGTTCTTTGAATGAGTACCAGAGAAGATATCCAGAATCTTATTCTGCAATCATTAATGATCTTTATTCCACGCAGGCAAATTCTCCTTTACAGGCTGAAGTATTTGATGCTGAAGTGGTAGAAAATCCACAGCCAAAGAAGGAAGAAACTGTAAAGAAGGAAAAGAATGCACAATATTTCATTGAAGAAATAACAAGCTTGAATAATGATATTCCGGATGAAGAGATTTCCAATGGTTTATATGAAACGGCTTCTTTATTGAAACAGGTACAGACATTAGAGTCTAAGTTTCCAAATTCTAAAGATAAGCTGAAGAAACTGTATGAGTATTATTTACCTATCTTGATCAATATCTTGAATCAGTATCGTAATCTGCAGTATGCAAAAACTGATCCTTCTTATGAAGATACAAAAAATAAATTGATTCGTACAATTCATCTGATCAATGATGCAATGGCTAAGATCATTTCTTCTATGACAGATGAAGATTTCATTAATTTATCTGCAGATATTTCTACATTAGAAGCAGTATTGAAAAAAGATGGATTAACGAGTGATGGCAGTATGCGCTCAAGCGGCCAGGAAAGATGATTTATGAGTGATAGAAATGATGAAAAGAATCGTCTTTGGAACGAAGTATTTTCAAAGAAAAGAACATATGAAGAAAAAGATGATTCAAACATTGAACTAACAATAGAAGCACCAAAAAAAGAAGCTGCCCCTTCTACAACGGATACAATTTTAAAAACGGCAGATAAGGCAATGCAGGAGTTGAATCGCATCTTAACAAAACAAAAAGAAGATCTTCAACAAATGCAGGAACAGTTGAATCAGAAAGAACCAGCACGCGCACAGACACAAAGAGACATTGATTTAGAAACACTTGAGAAACAGCTTAAAGATGATTATGGAATTGAACCAGCAAAAGAAGTGATCAAAGAATTTGATCAAGGAAAGGTATTCCAGGAAATTGAAACTGAAGTATCTCAGAAGATTATTGGTCAGGATGAAGCTGTGAAAAAGGTTTGTGTTGCGTTCCGTCGTCCTTTTGTGATGGGTGAAAATGAGAATGGCATTAAGAATGTGATGCTTGTACACGGCCCACGTGGTACAGGGAAGCATTCTTCCATTCATGAAGTGGCGAGTGCATTGTGTCAAAGAAACATTCTTGCGAGCAATGAAGTATATACGATGGATATGTCTCGCTATACATCTGCTTCACAAGAACAGATTTTCTTGCAGGATCTGTATGAGGCTTTAAATGGCAAAGGTTCTGTGATTTGCTTTGAAAACTTTGAATCTTCATTTGCATCATTTCTTAGAATGGTGGATGCATTAGTGATTGATGGAAAAGTTGTATTGAATAAGAGATATGTCTTGAATAAAGGTGTTTTAGTGGAAGCACAGACGGGTCTTGTGAAAGATGCGATTGATTCATTGCATGTGAATGGTAAATATCTTGTGTTTATTACAAATGGAAAAGTATCTGGCGTGCAGAATGCATTTGGTGCGGACTTTATGTATCACGTATTAGATGACATTACATTTGTACAGCTAGATGATGAAGCCATCAGCAAGATCATTATTCAAAATACAGATGTATTTGTTGAAAAATGTAAAAACAATCTGCATATTGATGTGAAAGTGGATGAAAGTATTCGCTGCTGGGTACATACACATTTTGATAAAACACAGGGAATTGATGCAATTCGTTCTGTCTTTCATGATTTTTATGTATCTATTTCAGCCTTTGTTTTAAATGAGAACTTAGGCAGCAATGAAGAAATTCTTTTACAGGAAGCAGATGGCATGCCATATGCAGTCTATGGAAGCAAGAAACAAGTATTATCAAGAGAAAAGAACAGTGCAGAAGAAATTGAAGCAGTGAATAAAGAACTGGATGAAATTATAGGTCTAGATAAAGTAAAAAACTATATCCGTTCTTTACAGGCTCATATTTCTTTACAGGAAAAAAGAAAACAGCAAGGGCTTAAGAGTGCTTCTGTTTCCATGCATATGATTTTTACGGGTAATCCAGGTACAGGGAAAACAACCATTGCCAGGTTACTTGCACGCTATTTAAAAGCTATTGGTGTATTGAGTGAAGGGCAGCTTGTAGAAGTAACAAGAGCGGACCTGGTTGCACAATATGTTGGTCAGACAGCACCATTAACAATGTCTGTAATCAAGAGTGCAATGGGTGGTGTATTGTTTGTGGATGAAGCATATTCTCTGTATCGAGGAAAAGATGATTCGTTTGGTTTAGAAGCAATTGATACGCTTGTCAAAGCCATGGAAGATCATAGAGATAATCTGATTGTCGTATTGGCTGGCTACAAGAAAGAAATGGCTACATTTCTGGAAGCAAACTCTGGTTTGAAATCTAGATTTCCAAATTTAATTAACTTTGATGACTACACTGGAACACAGCTTTATCAGATTGCTTGTATCCAGGCAAAATCAAAGGGATATGAAATCAGTGAAGATGCGAAAGAACCATTGATTCAATACTTTGATGAAGTACAGTCCATCAATGCTGAAGAAGCTGGCAATGGTCGTCTAGCTAGAAATGTTGTAGAAGAAGCCATTCTAAAACAGGCAGAAAGACTTCTGAATTCTACAGATCAGAAAGAAATGACGGAATTAAAGAAGGAAGATTTTGACTATACTGTAAAAGTAAAGCCAAAGCAGGAAAGCAATGAACCTTCTTTGAATGATATCATGAGTATGATGAAGTAAGGAAAAGGTACACGTTGCCTTTTTCTTTTTGGAAAAATCTTAATTATTGGCATGCATATAATACTATTCTGTATATATGAGATGCTTGAATAATGATATAATGCATGGGTCGAGGTTGAGTGTATGAAGAAATATGTTCCTTTATTATTGTCATCTGTTTTAGCTTTCACGAGCATCCAGTCATTTACTGTTTTTGCAGAAGGTGAAGATGACGGTAACATAGAAGAAATATCAGAAGAGGGTGAAGAAAAAGCGGTAGAAGATACAAATCTACGTATTTTATTCACAAGTGATCTGCAGGATCATATTCTTCAATATAAACAGGCAGATAATGAGGAATATGTTACTTTAGGCGGCTATTCTCGTTTAGCAAATCTTATTCAGCTCAATCGTACAGAAAATACGGTGTTGATTGATGGTGGTAATTTTTCTACTGGTTCAGCATTCAGCTGTTTGAATTCTACAAGTGCACCAGATTTATCTTTGATGTCTATGTTTGGCTATGATGCCATTGCATTAGGGGATGAAGAATTTACTTATGGAACACAGACACTGGCTAATATGATTGGTGTGAATGAAACGGTTCCTACATTATTAACTGGTAATCTGAATTATTCTGACAGTGAAGCTGGAAAGGCATTGAAGAGTACATTGGCTGAAAAGGGTGGTTCTACATATAAAGTTGTTGAAAGAGCGGGAAAGAAAGTTGGTATCTTTTCAGTGATGAAAGAGCAATCTATTTCTAGTGATGATGTCTCTTTGGAAAGCGCAGTCGATACAGCGAAAGATATTGTTTCTTCATTGAATGATGAAGGCTGTGATTATGTGATTGCGATTGCTCATGGTGGTGATGTATTCGCACATGAAATTGCAAAGAGCGTTGATGGTATCAATACTGTTATTGCTTCTTGTGACGTTGTTGAAAAATGGGAAGTGGAAACAGAAGGAGAAACAAATATTGTTTCTTGTGGTGAAAATGGACAATATCTTGGTGTATTAGACATCAATAAAGAGGATGGTTCTATTAGTGGATATCAGTTAGTCGCAGTCACAAGTGAAATTGAAGAAAACCCAGATGTTGCGTATAGAATCAATGATTATACAAACCAGGTATCTTCTGCATTATTTGATGCATATGGTGTTTCTATGAGTAAAACCATGGCGGCAAATCCATTTAACTTTACGCCAGTTGACCATAGCACGAATGAATTATTGAATAACAATACTGCGGATCTGATTACTGATGCATATGCATTGGCATATGATGACTGGTATGCACAGTGGTATGCTTCCTGGAAAGCTAAGAAAAAGCAGATGTTGAAAGCAGCGCAGTCTTTAGTTGATAAGAATACAGAAGAACAATCTACAGAAGAGACAACAGAAGAACAGGTAGAGGCAACACCTACTCCAACACCAGATACTCCTGAATATAAAAAACTCGAAGAAATCCAGAATATGAAGCCAACAGTAAAGAAACGTGCGATTGGTTTAATCAGCAAGAAGGAAATTCAGTCTACATTTACAAAGGATTCTATTTCTGCATTGGATGCATATAATGTTGTTCCAAATGGTACAGGCAGTGATGGCAGCTATGGGGAATCATTAATTCTTGTATTCTTAAAGGGCAGTGATGTACGTAAGCTTTGTGAATATGATGTTACGTATGGTAGAAAAGGTGATGGAGAAAATCAGTTGTATTTTTCTGGTTTGAAATATACATACAGTGATTATCGCCAGGATAATAACCATGTAGAAGAAGTATATGTTGATGCGGTGAATGATTATTATGTTCCTGTACATAATGATGAGTTATATCCTGTTGTTACAACATTATCTACCGCAAGAGATTTATTAAACCTTTCTTCATATACAGATGGCAGTCTGAATATGCGTTATTATGATGTGAATGGTGGAAAGATTCAAAAATTGAGCGCAAATGTATTAACATATAAGAAGAAAGAGCTGAAATCTTTTAAAGCAATCTGTACATATCTTTCAGAACTGGAAAGAAACAGTGATAATATCGCAGAAGTATCTTTCAGCTATAAAAATGCTGCAGAGGTCAAAACAGAAGATACAGAATTTACACTGTGGGGTTTCTTTAAAAATACATCAGAATCACAGCTTTCAAAATACATAAAACTTGTTTCTGGAATCCTTGTAGCGATTCTATGTATCAAGTTATTAGCATTTATCATTTCTAAAAAGAGAGAAAGATGAGGAGAATCAAGATGAGTGAAAACAAACAGGCACAGGCTGAAGAAATCAAATTAACACTTGATCCTGAAGCAGAAGAACAAGAAGCTCAAAAAGAAGAACAGGCAGAAGAAACAGTTGTTGAAAAAAATCCTATTGATGAAGCAAATTTATCTGAAGTGGAAAGACAGACTGTGAATGAATTTTCTTCTAAGATCGACATTATGGAAAGTAATACTGTTTTACAGTATGGTTCTGCAGCACAGAAGAAAGTATCTGATTTCTCAGATACAGCTTTAAATAATGTTCGTACAAAGGATCTTGGTGAAATTGGTACATTATTGAGTGATCTTGTAGTGGAATTGAAAGAATATGATGCAAATGAAACGGAAAAGAAGGGTTTCTTTGCTTCTTTATTTGATAAGGGTGGAGATTCCGTTACAAAGTTTAAGGCAAAGTATGATAAAGCAGAAGCAAATGTTGAAAAAGTTGCGAAAATGCTGGAAGATCATCAGATTACTTTGTTGAAAGACATTTCTTTGTTAGATGAATTGTATGCGCGCAACCAGCAGAATACAAAGGAATTAACAATGTATATCTTAGCTGGTAAGAAAAGAGTGAATGAAATTCGTGAGAATGAACTTCCAGAACTAACAAAGAAAGCAAAGGAAAGTGGCTTGCCAGAAGATGCACAGGCAGCAAATGATCTGGAACAGGCTTGTGTTAGATTCGAAAAGAAGTTATATGATCTTGAATTGACAAGACAGATTTCAATTCAGATGGCACCTCAGATCAGACTCGTTCAGAATAACGATACACTGATGACGGAAAAGATTCAGTCTACACTTGTAAATACAATTCCTCTATGGAAGAACCAGATCGTTCTTGCTTTGGGTATTTCTCATTCTAAGGAAGCAATGGAAGCACAAAGAGAAGTTACGGATATGACAAATACACTTCTCAAGAAAAACGCGGAAACATTGCATCAGGCAACTGTGGATACAGCGAAGGAAAGTGAAAGAGGCATTGTTGATCTTGAAACATTGCAACATACAAATGAACAGTTGATTTCTACATTAGAAGAAGTGCAACAGATTCAAAAAGATGGCAGAGAAAAGCGTGCACAGGCTGAACAGGAACTTGCCAAGATTGAAAATGAGCTTACAAATAAGCTGTTAGAAATCAATGCTGAGAAAAAGCAGGTTGAAACAGACAAATAAAAATAAAAACAGAAGAACAAGCAGTTATATGCAAGTTCTTCTGTTTTGTTATTCATCTTTACTGTGTAGAAGCAGAATACCGTGGATTCCAATGAGTAGTGCGATAAAATCTATCGAAAGAACTTCACTGAGATACAGGATATCTTCATAACCACCTTGAATTAATGCAAAAGCAATTAAGGGATATCCAATCTTTTTTACAATCAGCCATCCAGTAAGTAATAATACGATTGAAATTGTAATATATAGCTTTCCACTCGTTTTTTTGTTCATAGCTTAATTATACAACCGGATGATTCCAGTGTCAGAAATTGTTTTGTAATAATAAGTGGTTTGAGTGAAACCAGCACCGATAAGGTAACTTGCCTCAATTGAGACTTCTCCAGATGTATAAACAGTTGCGGTATAGGAATAGTCTAATTGTGTACATGGAAAGCGCCCTGTATGGGATGTTACACTTGTATGTGGGCTGCCACTGATAGCCATTCGTGTAGCTGCAGAGTCAATGTTAACAGCTGAATAATTTACAGCTTCAAAATCTCTGAAGGATCCTGATGAATATAACTTTACAGAAATATCAAATCTCAATTTAACCACAAGCATATTATTGCCATAAACATATTTATATCTTGTAAAAATGGAATCACGAGAATCAGGGTTAACAGCACATAAATTTGTTTCGTCTGCTGGATAATTTATGATTAGTTCATCTGTAATGTGCCCTTTTGGATCGTAGACGATGTACTTTTCATAAGTTGATGTTTTTTTATGCTGAATTGTTGAATTTTCTTCTGTGATTTCTGGATTTATATATGTGAAATCTGAAAATTCAAACACATATGGCGTAACTGATGGCTCCTCGGCTTTGATTGTAAAAGCTGGTGAAACTGAAAATGCAATACACACAATCATTAGATATTGAAATAATTTTTTCATTGTTTTGTCCTCCTGTTTGTTTTCAATAAATTCAAAATTGTTTGTTTTTGCTTGCATGCTAAGCGGAAGAATAAAAGAATTCTTTGTTGATAATAATGTAAACTATAATCAAGAAAAAATGTGAAATATTGAGCTAAACGTGACTATTTTGAGACGTAGTGAAAGCAAAGCCATATTAAAATTTTAGTGGGGAAAAAAGTATGGAATATAGAGTGGTGATCATTGATGACGATGTACAGGATTCTATTTTGATCAAAAATGAAATTGAACATATTTATATGGATGGCGTTACATTTTATGTGCAATGCGTAACAGATAAGCAATTTATGAATGAAATGTTTGAAGTTGAGAATCCAGTGTTTTTTGATCTGTATGTGATTGATATTGATATGCCATATCGAAATGGTGTCTGTATTTCTAATGAAATTCGTAAAGTTAAACCTAATGCAAAGATATATCTGTCTTCAAATCATGATGATTTGATTCTGCAGTTTGGAATTGATGGTTTTATTCGTAAAGCAAATTTAAAACATGATGTTCCTATGATGTTATATCGTTTTCTTCAGTCAATGAAAGCAACTAGAAAATATGTGTATGTATACAATGGTGAAGTGCAGTCAATTGATTATCAAGATGTTATGTATATTGAAGTTTGTGACAATGATGCAAATATCATCACTCGAAAAAATAAAACGGGTTTTCGTGAAAGAAAAACATTAAAGCAATTTGAAAAGATATTTCAACAGCCAGATTTTATTCGAATTTCCAAAAGGTATATTGTGAATTTATAT
>ERZ1034973.140-NODE-140-length-47998-cov-73.664101_pt1 | contig 47998 bp, 36 predicted proteins | sample MGYA00520686_ERZ1034973 | MGnify/ENA primary metagenome ERZ1034973 (study PRJEB33766, sample SAMN09781775) | gut metagenome | biome: gut microbiome | host: Homo sapiens | place: Madagascar | study: EMG produced TPA metagenomics assembly of the PRJNA485056 data...
TCTTCTCTGCTGCCATAAAGTTTTGATAGCGTTTCCAGTTCTCTGCCGCTATCTTTTGGCTGCAATCAAGCTGTCGGGCCAAATCGTCCACGTCCATCCTTGCCATTTCCGCAGCCAAGGTGTCTGCCACGGTCTGGAAGAGTGGGGTGGAGATGGGGTTTCTGTCCGCCTTGCCAAACATTATCTTGGCGTTTGCTAATAATATCTGCATAATCAGAAAATGATGACCTTTTTCTTAAGTTTTTTTCATAATAGAAGTTAAGCCAAATGCTTATATTACCTTTATTGCAATTTATAATCCTTTGTACTTAAATATCTTGACCATATCCTTGTCGCCACCCACGAGCTGGCTGCATTTGTTCAGCATTCCGGTGTCTGAAAAACCACATTTCTTCATGACTTTTCCCGATGCAGGATTGCCTGTAAAATGGTCTGCCCAGATGTTTTCGAAATGCTTCTCGTGGATGCAGTAGTCGAGCATCAGCTTCAAGGCTTCGGTGCAGATTCCCTTGTTCCAATAAGGCTTTCCTACCCAGTAGCCCACCTCGCAGTCGTTTTCTCCGATAGGGATGTTGCTGGTTTCATGGGTGTAGTAGCCGATGCAGCCGATAGCCTCGCCTGTCTCTTTCAACACAATCGCCCATGTCGTGTCGTTATGGAAGTAAGTCCGGATAATCTCCAGACTTTCCTCTTCAGACTTATGTGCAGGCCATCCTGCACGAGGTCCTACGTCAGGGTCGGAGGCGTACTTGAAGAGCGCCTCTGCATCCGATTCTTGCCAATGGCGAAGTAAAATTCTTTCTGTTTCCATCAGATTATATCAATGTTTTGCATTTTATTTACTATGTGCACTTACCCCAGCCAGTCAGTAAAGATAAGTATACATTCGTGCACCTTCTCAAAGAATCTCCCTATCCGGCGCTTGATGCCCTTCTTCATTATATTACTCATATGCCCAGTTTTTATTTTGTTATCAATTCTTATGCAAATACGCCATCAGCGCAATATATCTGCAAAAATACAAAAAAATATTCAGAAATGTGATTATAGGGATGGATATGTAGAAGTGTCTTGTGTCATAATTATTTTATCTTTCACTTCGTGACACGTTTTCTCGCCATGGCAGAGTTCAAATAAATTTGACTCTGCTCATTTGGCTTAACGAAAACCTTCAATGTCCGCAGATATTCCTTCTGCTCGGGCGTGATTCTGTAGCTCTCGATGGACTTTTGGATGGTTTTGTTGTGCGTCCATGGAGCAAGGCGGCGTTGCTCGATGTAGGTAATCGCCTGGTCCCATTGCTTGGCAAGGGCGGTAGCGAAGAACCAGGCAACCATCATTTTTACATAATACTCTTCACTCCTTACAGAGGCTGGAATTTCAAGATACTCTGCCTTGAAGTCTTTGTCCAGATAATGAGACATGAGCATTCCTATTCCAAAGCGACAAGTATAGACGTGTGACGATTTGCTCCAAGTCTTGATTTTCGCTAATAGCTCCTTCTTGTGTTTGGCAAACACCTTCGGAGACATGATGTCGCAAACTGCCCAGTTGTCCACGAATGGCAGGAATCTGTCTGTAAGACGAATGCATTCCTCGTAGTCCTTCACCTCGGAAATGAGGAGTCCGTGAAGCATGTTCTCATCGTAGTATTCGTGAGGAAGCTGATGAAGAAATTCCTCGCAATCTGCTTCCTTTGTAAATTCTTTTGCGAACTTGCGAAGCACAGGCACCCGAATGCCTATGAAACTCTCCACAGGCACTCCCGGTGTCAGTTTGGCTTGGAAAGCAGCATACTGCTTATCCTGCATGGCGAACAGTCTTTCTTGAAGTGAAGTCATAAATTCTTTGCTTTATAATGCAACATAGAAGGAGTAATTGCCTCTTTATTCTGTTGGTTTCACCACAGCTCTCCACTCCATAAACTGCTTGGTCGTTTCTCCGCTATGATGGTCAAGGAAGAGACTGTGGGCGGTGTCGAGCGCAGCAATCGCCTGCATGTCCTCAGCATCGAGTTCAAAGTCGAAGAGATTTAGATTCTCCTGCATTCGTTCCTTGTGAACGGTCTTCGGGATGATGATTACGTCGCTTTGTAGCAGCCAGCGCAAGGCTACTTGTGCAGCAGTCTTGCCGTATTTCTTGCCAATCTGGGTGAGGGTAGGGTTGGTGAACAGACCGTTCTGTCCTTCTGCCAAAGGAGCCCATGCCATGAGCTTGGTGCCAAACTCATCCATGAATTTTCGGGTCTCGTGCTGCTGGTTGAACACATGCGTCTCCATCTGGTTCACCATCGGCGCAATCTCCATGTTTGAAGCCAGGTCTATAAGATGATCAGGGAAGAAGTTGCTCACTCCGATGGCACGAATCTTTCCTGCCTTGTAAGCCTTTTCCAAGTCACGATAGGCACCATAGCGGTCGCAGTAAGGCTGGTGGAGGAGCATCAGGTCGATGTAGTCGGTCTGCAGTTTGCGCAGACTCTCGTCGATGCTCTTCATGGTCTGTCCGTCGCCATAGTTGGAAGGCCAGACCTTGGAAACGAGGAAAATCTCATCACGACTGACACCGCTCTTCTTCCATGCGTTGCCCACGGCTTCCTCGTTGAGATAAGCCTGTGCCGTATCTATCATCCGATAGCCCACGCTGAGAGCATTCAGCACGCAACGCTCACACTCATCAGGTTCCACCTGATAAACACCATATCCAAGTTGCGGCATTTCCACGCCATTGCTTAACTTTATCTTCTTCATAATTGTAAAATCTTATAGTTGTTATTTGTTATATTCCTCATCGCTCACAGCCTCCTGCCACTCGTTGGATGTGTTCTCGCCAGGTATTTCAAGGCGAGGTGGGCAATATGCTTCATTATATCTACGCAGTTTTGCGGTACTCGCTTGGAGTCTTTCCCGTCTGCGCCTTGAAAAAGCGGACGAAGTGCTGGGGATACTCAAAGCCGAGGCGCTGGCTGATTTGCGTAATGGTTAAGGTTTCATCTACAAGTAGTTGGCGGGAAGCCGAAAGCAGTCGGTCGTTAATTATACTCTTAGCGGTTCTGCCTGTCTCGGTCTTAACCAATTCGCCGAAATATTTAGTTGAATAGCAGCATTTGTCGGCAAAGTAGGCTACGGTAGGCAGACCTTCATGCTCCGCCTTCTGGGCAATGTATTCATCGAGCAGAGAGATGAATTTCTTGACCACCGAATGATTTATCTCCTCGCGTGTGATAAACTGCCGGTCGTAGAAGCGCAGACAATAGTTCAGCAGCAACTCGATGTTAGAAACGATGAGTTCACGCGAATGCCTATCTATAGGATGCTCGAGTTCCTGCTTAATCATTGAGAGTACATCACGGAAGATGTTTACCTCGGCAGCGGATAGATGTAGAGCTTCGTTGCTTGTATAGTCGAAGAACTCATAGCGGGAGATGTTCTTGCCAAGCTGGGTGCGGTTGAGCAACTCGGGATGGAAAGCCAATACCGTATATTTGGCAAGCGGAACTCCTGGAATGGGTTCTACTTTAATCGATTGTCCTGGAGCAAACGAGGTTACGGTCATCTCGTCAAAATCATATTCTGTTCTGCCGTATGACAATTTGCAGCCCTTATTTTCCTTCAGAAAGAGGGCATAAAGTCCGTAGTGATGCACAGCCTCCTGTATAGGAGAGGCGTTCTCTACACGCGCAATGCTTACTAAGGGATGAAGCGTTTTTACCCCTATGTAGTCGTTGAACTCCTGTATCGTATTAAAGAATAATTCCTTCATAATCCTATGCTTTAACATTTCTTGGGTGCAAAGATAATGCAAATGAGCGCAATGAAAGCTTGCTTTCAAATTGCCGAGTGCAGCTTATCTTCTGCAAAGATACGCACATTCTCCTAATGAGCTTATACCTGGTTTTCGGAAGATGTTACCATTATCGGAGATTTATTCCATTCTGCCATATTTCATTTCTACGCCCTCTTTATCATATTGCTTGCGCTTGCCGGTTGGTGGCTCAGTAAGTGTGATGCGAACTACAGCCGTGCGCGATAGGGAACGGGCGATGCTCTGGTCGAAAGCATCCATGTGTTGAGGAAGGAAACGTTCACAGATTAGTCTAAGACCATGAATCTTCTCTGCATCCTCGGTCACTATTTCAGCCTTACCGAATGCAATGGCTGATTTGAATTGCAGGGTGAAACTGCCGTCCTTCGGACCAACTGTAGGCGCACAACGGGTTACGGCTGAAAGGCAAACCTCAGGATGAGCCTTGATTACCTCCAACTTCTTGCCTTCCAAGGCACCATGAAAATACCAATTCACATCATCATCAGATGCGAGCGACAGCGGTAAGCCGTAAGGTTTGCCGTCTTCGTCAATGAAACTGACAGTTATATACGGAGCCTTGTGCATTACTTCCAATGCCCACCCACTATCCATTGCTCTTGATTCCTTTCTCATTTTTATCCAATTAATTTAATAATCTGTTTATCCGTTGAACTTAAATAATCTTGATGTTACATCTGTCTTCTTATGAATCGGGCAAGTCCGTAAACATATCTGCGGCAGCCTGGGCGATAGTGGAGCAGGCGGTCGAACCACGCAAGATGTTTGTTGAATAGGCGAACTGTAACTCCTACATAGACCATGGCGAAGAGCGTTCCGACGCCCACAATCTCCCATTTCCATGAACCAAGAAGCAGGAAACAGAACAAGACGGCCAAGACCACGAGCGTGATGTCCACCCGAATCTTGGCTTTAGGGAAAGGCCAGCCGGTAACCTTGTGAATGGCGATGGAAATGCCCTCGCCAGGCATGGTTACTGAGCCGCACTTCACCTCCATGGCAATTCCGAAACCGAGGATGGTGCAACCGGCAATCTGCACAAGGGCATTGACCAGGATATTTTCTGAAACCATCCACTGTGTAAGCACCATATTGAGGTCTATGAACATTCCGAAGATAAAGCCGATAGCGAGCTGGAAGAGTTGCACCCACTCGAAGTTTCTTCTCAGAATCAGAATCTGCAGCACCACGAAGATCGCATTCATCATGATGGTGTAGCCGCCGATAGTCCATCCTGGGATGTAATCAAGCATCTTACCTGCCGAAGCCATCACGTAAGGGATGGTGGAAATAACGCTTGAACCTAACTGACTTCGCACACATGCTGCGACTCCGAAAGTCATTACATAGAGCGAAACGAGCAGCAGAATATGCTGCCATACAAAAGATATAACTTCTTCTTTCTTAATCATTTATATTATTTTCTTAATCAATTCGTTCAGTTTGTCCTCTCTGATAATCTTCGGCTGAGCCTTGCCAGCGAGAATGAGAATCTTCTTGCCATTACGATAAATATGAAGCTGTCGTGAGCGAACCACGGCAGTCAACTCCTCATCATTCTAAACAGCTATTCTTTTACACTATATTTTTGTTAATTTCTTGCCATTCCTGATGTTCTTCCAGATGATTGGTCTTTACCAGTACGCTCTGAAAACCAAAACGCTTGCCTGCTTCGGCATTCTCGGCACGGTCATCGAAATAGAGGGTGGTGTCAGGATAACAGAAGCATCATCAATGTTCACGATGACACCTCCATAATCAAAGACGAGTGTTTCTATCTGTCTCATACCCATTTCCGTGTAGGAATAATATCTTCTTCATGTGTGCAAAGATAGTGCAAAACGAAGACAATACAAAATGAATGCAAGTTCATTTTTTAGTGTAACACTTATGTGGACAATAAAAAATACGCACATTCTCCAAAAGAGTTCTACAGTCGTGCGTCATCTTCAATTGGTTATAAATGACTATTATCAGAACTGCAGATAATACGTACCTTTGCAGCGCGAATTAAAACAATAAATAATATGACATTTAAATCATTTTTACCAATGGCTGCCTTATGCGTGCTAGCATCGTGCAGCAACTCTTCAAAGCAGGAGAAAGCAGACAGTTCTTCAGCTGATTCTGTTCAGACACCTGTCATGAGTTTTCAGGATTGTGACCTCACGCTTGGCGGTATTCACTTCACCAAAATGCTTAATGAAGCCGACAAGCAGGTGAGCGAGAAGGCTGGTGTCATCACTTTCGTTGCTCCTGAGAAAACCGATTTGTTCATCGACCCCAACGATGCAAAGCTGACCGCCAATACGGCAAAGGTGCTTTTTACGGAGGTTGACAACACCAAGCCCTTTACATTCTCTGCCAAAATGAAGCCGGGCTTTACTCCTGATGGACTCTATAATGCAGCAGATCTTGTTGTGATGGCCAACGACACACTCTATCAGAAATTCTGCTTCGAACAGGATGAACGAGGCAAGCACCGTGTGGTGACCGTGCGCACCGTGGGGACGAGCGATGATAACAACCATGAGGTTGTGAATCAGGATTTTATCTATTATAAGATAAGTTCTGACACAAGAACCATCGCTTCCTATTATTCGCTGGATGGCAAGGAATGGCAGATGGTTCGCCTTTACCGCAACAACTATCCCAAGAACCTGAAGGTGGGCATCAGTTCTCAGGCTCCTCAAAAGGGAGTATGTGTGAGTGAATTCTCAGAGTTGCGCCTATCAACCGAGACGGTGGGTGACTTCCGAATGGGAGAGTAGAAACTGTGTCAGAGTAATCCCATCACATGTGCCAGTTTGCATGCTTCGATGGCACGATCTACCTTCAGTTTCTGGAGAATGTTCTGGCGATGGCGGTTCACGGTGTTGATGCTGATGCAGAGATTGTCTGAAATCTCTTTCGACAGCAGTCCCTGGTCGATAAGACGGAGCACTTCCATCTCCCGTTTAGAAAGTATATTTTCGTAATCCTTATTCGTCAATATCCGCACCTCTTCGGTTCGGGTATTGGTGAATTTTGCTTTCCTGTCCTCATCAGTTGCCAGCGTATAGATGCAGGCGCAGAGCAGCAGGCAACCGTTCTTATCGGTGGCAAGCGGAATCATTCGATGCTTCACCCAGCGGTATTCTCCGCAGGCATCTTTTACCCGCAGGTAGTTGCAGAGCACATAATCACGATAGTGCTGGGGGGTAGAGTTGCCGGCGATGTAGCGAAGGAAGGCAATCTCCTCTGCATGGCGCCTGCTGAGATCATCGGGATGGCAACGGTCGAAGATGAAATTCTCGTAAAGCGAAGGCAGCTGGCTTACCCGTTTCTCCGGCGAAATGCCCAGCACGTCGGCCACTCCGCCGAAGTAGCAGTAACTGCAGTTTCTGCGGTTGTCTCCCATCGAGACTACTGCATTCTCTGCCAGGGCGTATGTCCGGGCTATCATCTTGCATTCTGTAAGCATCTGTTCTTCATCGCTTTCCGTATCAAACGCCTGCGAGAGATACAGTTGCTCTATTGGTTCGAAATTCTTGTCCATATTTTCTTCATGCGATATTCATTAGATGCTTATGCGCCTATAATCCAGGAGGATAAGCCATGCTCAACCTCCATGTTGGCACATTATATCTGCCAAAAATACAAAAAATATTCAGAAATGTAATTTTATGAATTATTTTTGTTTGCAGAGCTAACCCGGTGTCAGTTTAGCTTGGAAAGCAGCATACTGCTTATCCTGCATGGCGAACAGTCTTTCTTGAAGTGAAGTCATCTTTATCCTATTAATTTGATAATCTGTTTATCCGAAGCATCAGGCAGGATTTCTTTCAGATGCTCGAAAATCCTCAGATAAGATTCTTGGGGAGTGCGGTTGCATTGGCAAGCCTCCCTGCCATAGAGATCTTCGGGAGTATTGAGCAACGACCATCCCCAGCCATATTCATGATTGTGCTTGTCACGAGGGTAGACGAAATCCTCGGTCACGATGTAAGTCGCCATTTCCAGTCGGGTGAGATAACCGTCAAACTTGCTTCTCATTCCCTTGCCCGTGAAACCGCAGGCTGCCCGAAGTTCTCTCGTGATGAGACTGCCGGTAGATTGAAGTGTACTGAGAATGGCTCCTTCTATCGATTCTTCATCCGGACGGGGGTATTTGCTTCTTCTGTAGTTGCAGAAGTCCGGCCACCATTCCTGACTGATGAATCCCGCTTTCTTGTTAAAGAACTTTCCGTACATACACGGCATTTCCTGCACAATTTCGCCTTTCCATTTCCACAACGGCCAGTCCCAGCCACCTTCAGGAAATTTTACATATCGGCAATCCTCTGCCACGATGTCTTCGGCAGAAAACCCTTCTATGCCACTATCGAGGAGAGGTAGGAAGCCGATCTGCTGAATCAGCTCCATCATGCCTGTTGCTGAATATATTTCTGGAAAATTCATACGCTTCGTTCTTTATTTTATTATTATCAATTCATTCAGTTTATCCTCTCTGATAATCTTAGGCTGAGCCTTGCCAGCGAGAATGAGAATCTTCTTGCCATTACGATAAATATGAAGCTGTCGTGAGCGAACCACGGCAGTCATCTCCTCATCATTCTGCATGGCTTGCCAGATAGGATAATATACTCCCTCAGGTTCAAACAACTTCTTTTGAAGGTGCGAACAGAGGTTTGTTGTATCAATAGTCATTGCCATAATTTTCTTCAAACTATTTGTTTCAAAAAGATTCATGTGTAAATACGTCATCAGCGCAATCTGTATCACTTTAAAATCCCAACTCCACATCCTTGCCGAATGGTGCGAGCGAAAGCCCAGCCATCTTGAAGTGCTGTTTTCCCCAAGGAATGCCGATAATGGTTATACATAAGAGAAAGCCGAAGAACAGATGCATGAGGCAAGCCCACAATCCTCCGAAAATCAGCCAGAGTAAATTCAGTGGAATGCGAATGCAACCTGTTGGACTATTCGTTTCTCTTACCGTAGAACCAAAAGGCCATAGGCAGAGCAGACCAATCTTGAATGTCTGTATCGCAAAGGGAATGCCGATGATAGTACATGCAAGAGCTAGACTGCCTGTGAAATAACCGATAGCAGCTTCGAGACCTCCGAAGAGCCACCAAAGTAAGTTCCCAATTATGTGCATAAGATTATTCTATTATTTATCAATTTCTGTGAAACGATTAAAAGTTTGCTGAAAACTCCATCAACATTTTCTGGGCAAGGGGAGCGTACCATGTCTTTACCTCTTGCTCTGTAGGCGTATGACCGCCTGGGAAATGGAAGGCTTGGCTGTAATGCTCCAGGAAGAGAGGGGAGAAGTGAGCCAGGGTGTCCTGCTCACCAAAAAGTCCCCACACACGATCCTTATAATATGGGTTGCAATGGTCAAACTGTACGGCTTCCAACTCCGCAAACTCCTCAATCAGCGCCTCATCTATAACCAATCGTTGATTGCCGTCCCTTCTTGGAGCCTTGTATTCATGCTCGCCGATGCGCTCCTTAAGAAACTCCGTCATCATGAAATACGGATTGCCCAGCAAGGCAGGGATGCCAACTGTAGGAGCCAGCATTTGGGCAAGGAACGCTCCGCAACTGTTGCCAAGAAGCAAGTCGGGTTGTTCTTTGTCTATAATATAACGTATTTCATTCAACGCCTTCTTGGGATGCAAAGGCAAGTCTGGAGTCAGCACCACCGCCGTCCCCTCGAATGCCTCTATCAATGCTTTCGCCATTGGACAACTGCCCGTGGCGAAGAATCCGTGTAGAAAAAGAATCTTCTTCATATTCTTATATGCAATGTCTTGTTTGGCTTTCAACTGCAAAGATACAAACTATATTAGAAATTGATTGATGATGTGAAAAGTATGATGCATAAATTAACATAAAGTCTGATTATCGTGTCGTTAATGAGGCAATTTATAAGATTGTTCCTATTATTGATAAACATTTTTCTTTTACTGAAGTTTCGCATGTGGTTCAAGTACGGGCTGAAGGCCCAAAAGCTTCTAGCATAGGATAAGCCCAGCGACACCCTGGGGCAGGATGCCGTCGGTGTCGAGAACATCAGTTTTATAACGTTTACCATCTTGTGCCAGAGGTTTCAGTTGGTTAGTGGCACTAACCAACTCGTTTCCTTCCTTCTTCAGTTTTGTTTTCAGATACTTCCAATAGTTGCGGTTCTTGGTATAATCGTCTTGGTTGTTGAGCACACCAACGACATCCAAAACGGAAAACCACCATTTGGATAGTGTCTCGTCCCAAACGGCACGCACTTCGCGGTCGTTGAAGAAACGGATGGATACCTTCTGTATTTTGTTGTCGCTCATTGCTTTCTTGATTTTCTATTGTTTATTACGGTATAAGTATCTCCATTTAATACTTTTCTGCCAACTTTTTGACCTCGTTGATATGCTTTTGGAAGTTGGTAAATCCTCAGGCGTATTTCACGGGAGTAGATTGGTTTTAATGTTAACGGTAAGTTTTTCACATAAAAAGAATGTATACTACTTTTTATAAGAAAGGAATATTCGTCTTAGTTCATCTACGTCAAGAACCTCTTTGTTACGATGTACCATAGAATGGCAGTTTGAACACAAGGCACATAACTCTGACTGAGGAATCTCGTGTTCCTCGTCGTATTCAGAAAGAGGGGTTTTATGATGTACTTCCATGAAACCTTTTCCTATTTCTCCATAAGTTTTTTCAAAATTAAAGCCGCATACATAACATGTATAATTTGAAGCTTCAAGACATTTTTGTCTTGCGATGCGATTTCTTTGATGTCGAAGAATCCTTACTTCCGTTAATCGTCCTTCTACTTGAATATTCTCTTCTTCAAGCGAAACTTGTTTGTTATTTTTGTTTGTAACATTAATTGTTTTTAAATCTATATTATATTTTGATGCGTAAAATCGAATGTATGCATCGATAGCCTTAGAAGAAATATGACCTTGAAATGCAGCAAGTATCTCTTCGTCATTCTTTAATTTTGAAGAGATTGATATAAGTTCTTCTATGCTATATACATTATCGAAAAGACAATGAAAATCTTCACGAATATGCTGCTTAATCAAGGCTGGCAGATTTTCTTCTGCAGCCTTGATTAATGCATTAAGCCAAATTCCTTTTTGACCTTCAACTTCACGGAGATACTTTCTGAATTCCGTTCTTATATATTTCTCTTGTTCTGTTAGTATCATGCGTCACTTTTTTTTTATAATAATATAATAGAGAACATCTTCATTGTTTCTCATAACTCTGACAGATCCATTTAATGAATCAAGGTTCATGTATTTGCTTTCAGACTTATAACCGCCACTGATACCATGGTCAGGACGAATTTCAACAAGACTTCCATTTGTAGTTTCTATTTTAAGCCATCTATGATGATCTGCATCATTAAAAGAATGTTCTGGATCGATATTTAATACATCCTGGAACAATCTGTCTGTGTAAGCATCAGCATCTTCTTTATTTTCGAAATTGAATGAGATAGGGGTCCAATCATTGAAACGATCATTTTGGCATCTACGTTTGGGTGAATCTAATTGTAGAGTCACATTGCTGATATTAAAACCAAACAATGACTTCATTTCTCTTATTAGATATACAAGCATAAGACTAGCCAATGCACTATTGACATACATATCACTAAAGGTAATATCCACCTTTTTGTCTTTAAGTATGTCAAGAAGCATATCAATATCTTCTTTTTTAAGTACATACGGAGCAATAGCCTCTTTGAAATAATCTTTTATTTGAAATGAAGTTGCTCCAGTCAATCCTTCTCTTACTATTTGTGAAGGTAGAATGTCATATGAAGGTTCTACTTGTTCACTATAGGTAACAATATTCGAATCTACAAAGATATGGCTACAATTCTTACCCCAATTATTTGAAAATGATAGGGCAGTATCTTTATCTGTGAAATAGTGCCGTGTTTTGTTAGATGATTCCACAATGATAGCACTCTTCATCCGTCCCATGTCTTTTATTAGTGCGACTTTACAATCGGGAAATTTATCCTTTAAGTTGATAAAAGGAAGTCTTGCCGTGATTGATGAATGTAGTTCTGGATGATATTCTACATAGAGTTTGACACATTTACCGTTTGTTACAGCATTACTTATATACTTACCCATTTCCGAACGCAGGCTTGCCCAATCTGTTATCGTGTAGTCGTCTGTTACATCAGAAACAAATAATGATATAATTTTGGCTTCCGAATCTTTTATGGCTTGCTTAACAACATCTTTAAGTGACTGATAGACCACTTTTGCTGTAGGACTGAACTTTTTGACATCTACGGGAATGTCCAATGCCTTGTTCTTTTGGCGATTCAACCAATCCAGAACTTTAGCTTTCGACAACAGACTGGCATATCTGTAATTATTTCTATCAACCAAACAACGAGCACAAGCTCCCCCTTCAACATGGCAGTTACATGTTGTTTCTTCTAATGTCTTTCTTGCTAAATCAAACACCTCTTGACAAAGAACTGGATTCATTAATTTCAAAGAATATCCACATCCTCCTTTAGCTGTGTCGTAGATAAAGAGAACCCAAGCATTGAGTTCTTGTTTGATGCCAAAACCAATTTCGCCTTCGTCTATACCTTCACTTTGAGCCAACGCTCTTGTTAGCACTACTCCTAAAGAATATACAAGTTGTTCATCAGTTTCGAATTCTGTAGAACCTGCATCTTTCTTAAAACGAAGAACAGAATAACAAGTAGAATGAATACCCGTGAATACAACATGACGTGCAATGTCATTATTATTTGCTTCACAATCATCGCCCCAGAGTCTCTTATGACCAGCTTTTACAGCATTGGGAATACTATCTTTGCTAGTAATGCCAGTATATTCTACTACTGCACGACCACAACGCTTACAGAAAGCAAAACCATGACCATTTCCTACATTATAGAATAATATAGTACCAGTCTCTCCACTACTTATAACCTCACACATATTAATATCTTTGTGTTTGCTCCAATCTGTTTTGAGTAAAACAGGGCGAATGTCGTAATAGTGCTTGTCTGTCTTCTCCTCACGCGAACTATCTACATTTTGGTCAGTACGAAAACCAGCGGGTTCATAGGCGAGAGTGTATGACCCATTGTTTTTGTCAATTATGCCGTGATATGGATTATGACATGCCGGACATAATAGATTTTCTGTTAGGTTCTTGCGATAATCCGTATGACCGCAATGGGTACAATGATAGATACCCCTAGTCTGGGTTTCCTCATTGTAGGCACCAAAAAGTGATATACCAGCAGAAACATAATTTTTTTCATTTACAACTACAGTCTGTTCAGGAGCATATTCATTTAAGGCTGTATGAATGTCACGAGATGCTGTGGATGCTCTGTGCAATTCGGATATTTCCTTACGAATTTTTAATGTGTCTTGTTGTAGATTGTATTTCTTGATATCATCAGTTTCGCTTGCAATACTATTCTGTAACTTTTCTGACTTTTCATATAGACGATGTAGTTTTATTGCCTGGTCTTTATCCATAAAATCGAATGTAACAACACCGGTTGGCATATTTGCATTAGGTATGAACTGATGTTCAGACAAGTAATTCAAAAGACCAACTGCTTTTGATTTACGAATCTGATTACTTATTGCCATTTTTCTGCGGTCGTCATCCTGAAACTGAATGAAAGCGTCAGACAATTCTTTAATACTATCATTATATTCTTTCTGTATCTCAGTAATATTGTCTTTTGTTACATTAATTGTGTATGGGATATTCGTACCAAATACCTTTCCAAACTTACGTCTTTCGGCAGAATTTGTACTCATATCTTCAAGGAATTGAACAAAAGCATCACAGGTAGAGGTCATGAATTCATCTATTGATATTGTTGCCTGGATGCCGGTGCCATTATCACAAATAAACTGGCGGAAGAAGAATGAATTTATGTGACGCTGGATTATAGTCTGACTTGGACGCACTTTTATCATGTGGTTTGTAGTTTGTAATGCCCACATTGGATTGGCAAAAGCATGCTGTCCAACAGGTGTGTTGTTACATAAAGAGAATGCAATTGCCTTGTTTTGGCCCATACGACCAGCGCGACCAACTCGTTGTAAGTAGTTAGCCGCAGTAGGAGGAATGGTGTCCATAAGTACAACGTCAATGTCTCCAATGTTTACTCCCATTTCCATAGTTGTAGAACAATGAAGCACATTAATAGAAGGATTCTTTTGGCTGAACGCCTTTGTATATTCTCTAAGCAGCTTTTTCGATTGTTGTGCAGAATGCTCTGCTGCTATATATGTTGGCTGTTTCTTATAAGAATATTTGTGGCGGTCGCTCCAAAGACCTTTTGCCTTAAGTATTTCGATTTCTGGGTTTGTTTTTGCCCAAATGTCAACCTCGTCATTATCTTTAGGACGTACAGGCATTTTTATGTTCTCAGACGTACATTTGTATCTTTTTATGAGCTTCTCATTAAGTTCACCGCATAACAATGGGCTATAACCACAAAAAGTAGTATCAATAAGTTTTCCAGTTACTAGACACTCTTTGACTTCTTTGGCAAGTTTTACAATACAAACCGTATTTTTCTCTTCACCAGAAAGGTCAAGATAGTAACATCCAACATATTCATTGTTTTTGTGATAATGAGAAGAGTTATACCCATCATTGTCATCTGCTTTGACTATTGTAATGATTTTATTAACAACAAGATCTTTCCAGGCATCATTCAAAATGTCTGATATATATTTTTTTCGACTTTGAAGATCTGAAAGTTTAAAGATACCAAGCCCTGCACAAAGAAGCATAATCAATCGATTCTGTTTAGGCGAGACAGTCCCGTTTTCTTCTTCAATTATTGGCCAGTGTGCTATTCCTTTTCTAATGTCGTTAGGTGCTGTTATTGGGGTACCAATATTATAATCTCTCACGTACTTTCTTTCACCGTCAATGAGGGGTTGAATGTGGTTTCCTACACGGAAAACATAATCCAATGATAATTTAAGAAAGTCATGCCAGTCGTTATCTGTAACATTACCGCCATAATTTTCTAAATAATCAATTAACGATGATGGTCTTTTTATGTTATTAATTGCAGTATATACAAGTGTTATTAATCCCATGCTTTCTGCATTGTTCTCAAAAATAGGTTTACGACCTATTATTTGTCGCATTAAAGCTGCTTTATATGCTTTCTTGTCAGCGCCTTTATCTTTTCCTGCAATATGCTCAAAAAGACTACTGTCATAAATGCTGTCTGATATATGCTCTAAAGAAAGCCCTTCGGGTTTAGTCTTTTGCAATTCTGCAAGAATTTGTGCATGAAATTGTTCTGGTATACTTGACAGATCTATTTTGGGTATAGAAGCATCTGCAACAGAAACTAATTCCTGAAGCATTCTTTGACGACTTTGAATACGTTCAACATTGATGTTAAAAGTTTTTGCAGAAATAGCAGTACCTTGACGACTATCTGTAAATGCTATATATTTACCCCAACTTCTACCTTCTGGTGCGCATTCCTTAAGGAATACTGGTGAAATAGTTTGATTGATAAAGTCGATAGGAATACGGAAGTGCTTTAAGTTCAGACGCTTGCCTTGTGCTAAACGTCCGCAACTTGGACAATAAGAATGTCCATCGTCTTTTCTTACTTCTACCCATTTTCCGTCTTTATCGGCACAAACATCCAGTACTGTACCTGCGATAGCATGTACTATATCCATAGTTCCTGCATGGGCTTTGCCTACAGGATTGTAAAATTTTTCTTTTTCGAATGGCATCAGGAAGAATGTGTCTGGATGACCGCAACTAATTTTCTCGTCTTCTTCCTCCTGCTCCGGAGTAATATCAATAGCAAAATAGTCATCCATATTTGTACCATCTTCACAAGGGAATATTTTATGAGTTTGTGAGTCACTACACCCCATAAGTATGAAACTGCCACAACGTTTGCATTGCACTATTTCTAATAGTGGAGCTCCACATTCTGCACATACAGATGCCTTATAAGTTGTTAAGTGTCCATAGATAGGCAATGATGGGTTAACTCCAGAACAGTGTTCATTAGCACAAGTATAAATACCACTAATAGCCCGCATGAAGAAATGTGCCCTTAAAGATAGTATGGGAGTACCATCTTGCGACATTTCACACAACTTATCTATCAGTTGTAATGCTGATAAAATATTGTTCTTGTCAAAAGGAGTATAGGAACAAAGCCATTCCCACATTTGTTGTAGTGTCATACCTGGGACTTCGTTAATTTTGTCTCGAAGTGACAAAACTCTTTCAACTGATGGAAGGTTGTTGGCTTTTAATTCATTATCAAGAACAAATTTGTCAATTGGCTTTACTAAGCGTTTGCCGCCTATTACCTTAATTTGTTCAATATTTTGTCCTGTGATAGTAGAAATGAACTCAGCAAGTGACTGAGCCCCTTCTTCTCCACCAATTGTAGCTGATGTACAAGCAAACCTTACTTGATCGGGTGTTCTATCAAAGGCTTCGAGTATTCGTTTGATTTGATATGCAAGTTCCACGGCAGCTGAACCTGAATAGCTATGTGCTTCATCAATTACAATCCAACGTAATTTGCCAGCAGACTCTTTCAGCATATCCTGGTCCTTCTGACGAACGAGGATATACTCAAGCATACTTGGATTAGTGAGAAGAATCTCAGGACGAGTGCCTTGATGCTTTGTATCACGTATCTCGTCACGAGTAACTATCTCATTTGGGAGAATCTCATCACGTCCATCTGCACGAAATTCTGGAGTGTCACCATTATATACAGCAAAATGAAGACCCGTTGCTTGACAATACTCTGATAGACGTTTTTTTTGATCCTCCATCAATGCGTTAAGGGGGTAGAGAAAAATAGCCTCAATAGCATTGGTGCGGCCTTGTTCGTAAAGGTCGCTTAATACTGGGTACATAAAGCATTCTGTCTTACCAGAGCCAGTACCCGATGTTACGACAATGCTTTTACCAGCCGAAAGTGCCTTCCAACTTTCAGCCTGGTGTTTATATGGAGGATATTTTTCTCCAATTCCAAGTTTGCGTATAATAGTTTGATTCAATGCATTTTTCCAACTATCATCTTCTGCTGGTTCCCAGCCAAATGTGCTTTGAAATACTGGTTCTGCCAATAAAGGCTCTCTATCAAGTAATTCCTCTATCGCAGAGCGCATAGGGTGACTGCCAGGAGCCCAAAGAGAAAGTAACGCCAAGCGCATGTTCTCTTCTGTTTCTTTATATATATTTTCAAACTTCATATATATTATCTACTTAATTTGTTATTTAATGATATTATGAACTGAGAATTGGATGATTTGCAGCAAAATATGATACTTCTTCGTATCTCATCGGACATTGAAAACAAATCAATTTCTTTACGTATATGTGCAGCAACTGCATTTACTCGTTTGAATAGCCATATCTCATTTCCACATTTCCCAGACTCTCTGAATTGTTCAAAGAATAGACTTGTGTCGTGTCCTAGATATTCCTGATTTGCTTCTATGTATTCATCTTCAAAAACATCTACTTTGATGATCTTCTTTGGGGCCTTAACAATCGTTTCTGCCATCAAAACAATGTCTTCATGACTGTTTGATTCATAGCAATCAATCAAAGATTCTATGCATAGTTCTTTAATCCATGAAGTGAATGATGTAAGAAACTCATTAATACATTGACCAATATTTTGCATGTACATTTCTGAATTTCCTAATGCAGATAGGAGCTCGTTCATTCTCTCCTCTTTTGTCATAGCCCATTTTATGTAGATTTCTTGCATTGGAATACTCGTTAGATTGTCTATGAAAGAATACAGTTGAGCAAACATGCCATCCAAATACGGTTGAATCCAATACCATTGAAATGCAAGGTCGTCACTAAAAGACTTAAGTTGAGCCTTTAAGAGATCACGCTCTTCTGTGTTGCTGCACTTAACATATAGTTGGAAAGCCATACATAATAGTGACTTATAACTTTGTGCTGTGCAAAGAAGCTCTAAAATAGAACTTGCAGGAATATCATCTTTTTGCGAACGATAAAACCATCCAAGTGTTCGTTTCCAAAAATCGTTGCCTAAAACTGATTCTTGTAAATCTTTTTGTATTGAACTGATGGCAGTTTCTCTATTTTTTGCTCTATAGTCTCCATCCATATCACGAGTAAGATCGACAAGAGATGGACATATGCGTCCTCGTGTTCTACCTATGAGAATTGTTTTACCCCATTCTCTAATAGTTTCAGGAAGAATATACATCTGCAAGTCCTCGTCATAAGACATTTCTACTGGGTCAAGTTCAGGCTCTGACAATTTTATCAATTTAAGCACTCCGTTAAACTTTATAGGTCTTTTATTGTTGCCCGTTATGATAATTTGACCATTCTCCAATTGTCGTGGTCTAAACGGAGAATCCTTTATACTAAAGCTAATCTTTTTGCCATCAGAGAGTGTAAATTGAACTCTAACCTCTGCATTAATCATATTTTGCGAGGTACGCTCTAATAACGCACGAAGAGTTTCACGCGAATCAAATAATGTTAGCAGGCTACCTTCGTACGGTATATGTTTCAACGAACGACCATCTTCGATGATATAGAGTTTGTCGCTCTTCCAACGAAGTTCACGCTTTATGTTTCCATATTTATATTCCTTAATATCCTGGCCTACAATATGATATTGGTATTTATCAACATCAGAATATGGAATCCAACAATTATCTAAAATCTCATCACCATAGATGTTAATTATGGAAAAGTCTTTAAATGGTGCCTTAATAGATAGAAAAAACTGATTTTGGCTGTTCCCGTCGGGAGTAAAACAGAAACGAATTAATCTTGGATCACGGCAGTTTTCCTTCTTTATTTCCCAGACGTCGCCTATTTTCTTTTCTCCTTCTGTTGTAGAGACATGACCATGAGGCCATGTGACACGAATCTGACAAGAGTCTTTGTCAGCCTTTTGTAAACTTATAACAAGTCCATCGCCTATATTTACAAATCGTAAAGGAGTAACATAGTTGCCATTGACGTCGATAGCACGAGCATATAATTCTCCATATGAAGGAGAATCCATCCACTCTTTTTGCCATTTGTTTCTGTATTGTACTGGCCTTCTTTTCGATTCTGTGCCATCTTCTGTGTCAAAACATAAAGAAAAATTACATTTGTCTGCATTGTAAACAGGCTCTATCACATCTGGAACATACAACGGATTTGATTGCATTTCAGTCCAATAGAGTGGGGCGTTCATACCAAATGTAATAGCACCATCGTCTCCCTTGACAAGGATATTATTAGTGTAATCTGACGGAATAAGAATACCATGGAGCGTAGTCTCACCCCATGAATACTCTTGTACATCCAAAGTGCAAGAATCGTCAACTATCCATCCTTCTGGTATCAATAGCATAGACTCTTGTTTGCCTATTTGATTTCCCAATTCATACTTGCCATCTTTATTTCTACAAAGTAAGTGAGGAACCGTCATGTCAAGATTATCTGCAATATATGGCTCTTCTTGATTATGCAAGAATAGAGAGATGTAATCCCCATTTGTGTAAGGGTGTTTACTTACAACAGCATATCTACAGAAGTTATTCGCATAATCGAAAGTGTCTATAGCTTGACTATTTCTTCTTACTTGAACTGAAAAAAAAGTAACATTGGTTAATCCGTGCTCTTCGAGAAACTCTTTGGGTAGTCGTTGAGCTCCTTTTACAATGTATTTAGTATATATTTTCTTTTCTACATTATCAATTCTAAATTCCCAAAATAAGCTATAAGGATGAAGTTGAGAACGACGAATTTTCTCCTGCTTGGCAAGCTCCTTTAAATACATATACCATGTATCATTCTCATTTAGGCAATAAAAAGGCATTAGCATAAATTGTTCTGCTTCTATGCCTAATATGAGTTGTTCGCAATAATCGCGCAAGCATCTACTTTGAGATGCCACAAGACCAAGATTTAGCTCCTCAAAATTATACTTTCTATTTACAAGACCACGTGTAAATCTATCCCATACGGAATTGGAGACATTAGCTGTAACCAATTTCATAGGGAGACCTCCTTGATAAAGCATATCATTTAATGGATCTGCTCTGCCACCATCATATTTCTCAATCTTAAGTAGCCTTGCTCCTCGACGTGCTGCCTCGTAAAACTCGTCGCAAAGGTTCACATTATGTCGTGTCGATTCTAAAGCATCATAAACCATCTGTTTACTATGTTTACCATCAACATATAATCTGCGCCAATATTCGGCGAAAAACAAAGTGCATTCTTTGCTCAATGTTATGAACGGATTATTACACATACTCATTACATGTGTTTGTTTTTCAAGCAATTCACGCAGTTCTTTAAATTCCTCTTCTGTAATTTTTAATTTCCAAAGAGGTAAAAGACATTCTTTCAGTCCTCTTTTTTTGAGTAATGAATCTAAGTAGCTCATCATTATTATGGTCTTGTTTAATAAGATTTTAAAAAATTTATTAGGTATTAGTGCAAACTTGTCTGCACTAATACCGTTAGTTCATTATTCTTCAACTTCAAACTTAAGTCCAAGCTGTGAGGCCGATTCCTTAATACTCTTTACTGTTGCCGAATTTTCGGTCAAAGGATTAGTACCTGTGGTTTTTGCTGTGAATTTAATCTCTATTTTGAGATTATTGTTTTTCAGCGTTTGTACAAAGCTCGTAAACAATTGAGCGTAATTATCTAATGGAATCTGTCCACTGATGGTAACTTTCTTATATGTCTTATACTTAGGGGTATTCCCATTGTTGTCTGCTGCGCTTGTGCTACCATTTGATTTTGTATCATTTCCCGATTCTGTTTTGGGGCTATTGTTTGTTTCAGCTCCATTACACGTCTCTGGTACAACAGATGTATCAACGAGCCAATAGTCTTCATTCGTTACATCAAGGAATGGAATCGTGTCATTTTGTATGATTCTTGACCATTTGCCTGGTGTTCCAAATGCAACATTGAAAACTCCATTCGAACAGTAGCGGTTTACTGTCTCTATCACAGCAGAAGGACCGGTTATCATGGGCTTGTCGTCAAACCGCAGGAAAGTTTCATACAAATCTTTGACCTGTATATTCTTGCCTGGTTCAGGAAGCATATTTATTCTGTCCAATAGATTTCTTCCTATCGACTTAATAACCCATTCCTCTTCCTGTATTTCACTCATTAGGTTCTGACGGATTTGTGATGAGAAATCGGAGGCATAGTTCTTTAGCTCATAGCTATCAATACCTTCTTTTACCGAGAATTTTATAGCAACATTATAAGCACGTATAAGAGCCTCATCTACACCTTTTTCGTATTCACGCTTTCTGTTCTGCACCTCAATATTCTGATCTCTTTCTAAACGTCCAGAATATTCTGTAAGAATCTTTTCGCAGGCAAGATAGTCTTTTAGCTTATCGCTTAATGCTCCACGGCCAGCTTCAGAACACGCCAAATAGAAAATAGTGTTGCGCATCACGCGGTCGCTATTTCCTCGTTTGGTCGCAATATTTCTTACCTCCTCCATTAAAGAAAAAGAAGGACTGCCACCTGTTGGCATGGCAAAAGCAGGATGAAGAATCACCAAAGTCAGCCGTTTCAGTTCTGGAATGTCTCCCGTTGGACAAACAAGAACATTTAAATCATGAACAAATGATGCCGAATGCTTCAGTTTGTTCACGATTTCAGCATATACATCTTCTGTCTTGATTTCTGTTTTAGCTTGAGCTATCATTATGTTGATATTGGCTTTCGACTCAAACCAATAGGTGGCTCCACCCACTTTTGTCGAATATAGATAATGAGCCACCTGTTCCAATTTATTGAGTGCTCCATCTACTTCATTATGATTAAATGCCTTAGGACGGAGTACGCAAAGCTTTATTTGCTTAATGTCGAGACCCTTGTTCTGCTTTGCACCTACAGATGCCATAAGTAGAGTAGTTGCAATTCCCTGAGTAAGATGATACTGACCGATGTTGCTCGTTGGATCTGCATCGTCAATTTTTCGTGCATTGCTGGAAGAACCATAGACATCTGCCAGCATTACTGTTTCCCAATTGCTTCCCATCAAGTTGGTTATGGTTCCTGTTAGAGATCCAAGGTTTTCCAAATTTACGTCAGATGTGTGTATCAAAGCCTGAGAGCCTACGAGCGAATCGCGGCGCCTCCAAAGATCTTGTATAATAGATGCCAACAAACGAAGCACGCCACGTGTACGTTGGAAACGTGAGTCGCTTCCCCAACGCTGACGAAACATCTCAATCAACTCTGGGTGGAATGGGTACGACTTCTTTATCTTGTTGGCATATTCCATTTTGTCGCAATAGTCTGGTAAATCGCGATGACGGTTATGGAACATGTCCTTATAGCGTTTTGCCACAAGGTCAACAACATCAACATCATTAATCTGCTCAAACAGACGGCGGCGTACTACTTCAAATATTTCATCGTCATCAACGGGTTTTACGCTGGAACCTATACGAACAATGCGTGTGTGAAGAGAGTCGAGTACTGTTTGACCAATCTGTGAATCGGCTACCTCGGTAGCACTTGCAGGGAGAGTTGCTATAAGCACACACTTAGGAACAGCAGACACAACTTCTGTTAATGTCTGCATAAAGCTATTGGTTTGGCTGAACAAGTTGCCTACACCCACTTTCTTTGATGTAGCTTTCACACAGTAATCTGCCAACTCGTCTATAAGAATCAAGGAAGTACCGGCTTTCTCTATGATAGGCTTAAAGATGGCAGAAGTTGGCGCTGTACGTTCAATATCGTTCAGCTTTATCTTCTCATATGCTTCTACACCACCAAGTTGGTATGCCAATTCTCCCCAAAGAGTATAAATGGTAAATCCCTCGGTGGTTTGACGACCTTGTGATACATCGGTTGTGTTGTTTGTAAATACGGCAACTTTTGCACCTTCAAAGTTTGGTGTTACACCTTTCTGGAGAATATGCTTACAACTCTCAGATTGAAGTAAGCGCGCACCACTCTTTACAATATGATATATTGATATCAAAGTATGGGTCTTACCACCACCAAAACCGGTCTGGAGAGAAATTACACGATTCTCTGTTTCCTCTCCATTCAATGCTCTTACCACACGATTGGCTATATCACGAAGACCTACTGTGATGTAGGTCTTGGCAAAGAAAGAAGTAGGGTTGTTGTATACTTCCGGACCAGTTCCAAGAGCTACCTCGTTTAAATTTGCAGCAAAAACCGATTCGTCGAGCACACCACTTCTAATGTCATAGTGTGGCAAGCAATTGCGAAACCATGATTGTAGTGGCGAACCATCATCAAGGATATCGGTGTTGGCTGGTGTAGACGTCACAGTAGTAACTTGTATTGGAGCAACCGCAGCAGGGGTAAACGTATGTTTCTTTTGCAGACGGTCAATTTCTTGACGAAGTTCTGCCATGCTAAGCATATTGGCAATCAACTTCATGTTGCTGAAAGCACGTTCTTTTTCATCATCCGTTAGTGGTGTGAAATGCTGACATTTATTTCGTGCTTCTTTAAGTTCGCTCATCACGCTTTCGAACGTATATGTTTTCGAACGATCATTACCTAATTCTTCTCCCAGTTCGTCTCTGAATTTACTGGCTAAAAATGTCAGGTTATGATAGTCTATACGAAGCATCGGCTCAACCCCTTGTCTAGAGGCTTGATTCCATTGTTCTTGCTTAGAAGCGGTAAGACGCGAAAAAAACACCCCTTCCCAAGGTTCGCCTGGGAAGTGGTTGGTAAGTACGTTTACCAGGAAGGGCCGCATGGCATCAAGGAAGATGCCTAATGCCTGAAATATATTTTCGTTATTCATTGCTAACTAATTCCTTATTTATAAATCTTCAAACAGATTTCCCTGTACAGGCTTATAGCCATCGTGGCAATTCTGACGGAAGTCGTCTGCATTCTGAAGAATCCCTGCAATCTGCTTTTGATCATCATTTGCAGGGAGCAATTCTTTTAATGTAGCAAGCAAACGCCATAGAGGAGAAGACGAATCGGGACATATGTCTCTAACGAAGCTTAGTATTTTAGCTCTATCAGACTCTCTGTAAAGGAGTATGAAGCGATGAGCTTGCTTGATAGGGGAGTCTTGTGGTCGAGTGCCTTCCACAGAGGATTTGCCTATATGCTCTTCAGCCATGGCTATGTGCATCTTTTTGCCTTCAAGGATTAGCAGACCTTCTTGCTTGATGTCGTTGATGTTTATATTTACACCTACACGAGTGAATTTTGTTGCATCGTCAAAGTCTACCTCGCCCGTACCGTTCAATTGTAGCCATCCAATATAGAACTTAGTATAGTCATCGCCTTGCACACCCTTTAGCAAGGCATCGAAAGCAGCATTACGTGCCATTTCAAGCAATTCTGCTACAGACACTTCGCTACCATCCGACTTTTCTACTGTCTTATATCGTCCGAATTCGCTTACTGCCTGGCCGAAACAAGCGGTTAGAAGATCGGCTCCTCTAAAGCCAAGCTCATAGAGAGATTCCACCTCGTTGGTTACCGTATTCTCAATATCTTTTTTTACTGCTTTATAATCTCCATAACCTTTTCGCTCGGATGGACGACAAGCTACGGTAACAGAAGATTCGAGGGCAGCACCAGCCAAGCCCAAACTACGATTTGCCATTTCTGTATCCATAGGCCATGAGCTCAAAATATTCATTCTTGCACCAAGAATAGAATTGCATAGCGTAGTCCAAGCTTCGGTACTCTGATGCGCAAACATAATGCTGACAATATCTGATGTTTGATATTCTATTGCATCGAATATCTCCGTCAGTTTATGCTCAAAATGCTGTTTCGCATCAACCTCACTATTATTGTGATGGTGCTTCAATGCAGTACATTCTTCTGCTTTGGGTGTTTGGGGAGTTGAAAAGTTAAGTGGATATATATCGCTAAGTGTCCTCTTCATCCAAACATAGAAGAAATCTGAAATGTCTGCATAAGCAATGGCATCGTAGTAAGGAGGATCAGTTACGGCAGCAGTAAGCTCATTTTCATCAAACTGATTCTTTTCTCCACTTGACGCGTTAGCAAAAGTAGCAGAAAAATCTCCATCACTCTCTGAGTCAAGATAACGCAAAATCCAATCTAACTGATTGGTTGCACTACCTGAACTTGAGCAAAACGGATTTGACTCAGGATAATCATACACCATAGCAATTGCTTGACGGCTAAAGGGATGCTGAATATTCTCTCTTGAAATATCCCATCTACCTAAAGCCGTATTAGCAATTGCTATTCTATCTATCCATAGAGCCAAATAAGTAAATAAAGCGTTGTTATAGTCAGAGCTTCCTAACAGTTGCTTGAGGTCGGAGAATTTTGAAACGAATGTTTGAAGCATGTGGAGCTGACGGTTGGAAAACATTTGATACCATTTATCAATTCCCCAACCTCTACTACTTATCAAATCAGTTTGCTTGGTCATATTCTCCGTTGGACTTTTAGACAAATCCAAGGATGGCTGATATAAGCTAAAAGTTGGAATCACATATTGCTTACCCTCTTTTGCCTCTGTTATCAATGCAATAAAACGTTGCTTTAATCCATGTTCACAAGCTTGTTTTTTTACAGCTTTAGATGTAGTAATGCACCCGCAACATGGACAAACCAAATTCCCTTTATTATTCCATCCCGGCATCATCTTATCATCGTACTTCCCTTCCATAATTTCAAATTGGATGTCAGTACCGTTGATAATTGGATTGAGATATACTTTCTTCTTATTGGTATTTGCTAAATAGAATTGTTTCAACAACGGCACTTCTGCGCCACAGCTTGGGTTGGAGCATTTTGCTGTTCTTGCCCAATAATAAGCAATAGGCATGTTGCCATTTTCGTCGGAAGGATAAAGATGCCCCACTTCCTTTTCTGTCATTTCCAGTAACTCTTTGGCATAGAATTCCACATCCCAACTCAATCTGTTCGGGATGTGATAAACTCCAGTCTTTGCGTCTTTTACGATGTTTATACCGTTCTCTTGTGCCATACAGACGCCTCTTTTTCCATACTTCGCTGTAAATTCAGCTTCGCTATAGACGATAGGCTTACCATATTTTTGAGGAAACTCGGCAGAACCTTTTTCGATGATATGAGCAACCGGATTTATGTCGTTTCCATAACTACGACATCCTAATCGCGCAGCTTCCAACGGAATAGCCCCACCACCAGCAAAAGGGTCAAATACTGAAGGCATCTGACTCAAGAATTTTTCAATGGCTTCATTAAGTTCTTTTTCTAAATAGACAACTTCATCAGAATATATATGTCGGTCTACAATACCATACAAAGCTTTTTCTGCCATTTTTATAGCAGTATACGATTCTTCGAAACCTTTGTGTAATGATTCAAACCCAATGGTTTGGTCTTTGTCTGAATTGTATGCAACCCAGATAAGTTCTCTTGCTATTTTTAATACCGTAGGATTGTTCTTGTTCTCCCATTTTATAAGCGAGCCATCGGCAAGTTGTTCCTTGGGCGAGGTGCTTTTTCCTGCCATCATGTTCTGTTGACATTTGTCAGAGAATTTTCCGATGAACATCATCAATCGGTTACGTAGATTGTCTTCCATCGGATCTTCGATGGAAGTATACGGAATGTCTGTGTAAGGCTTATATGGATCAACTTGCAACAGTCCGCCTGTTTGTGGACTTAATAACGAAGTAACAGCATCCTTGAATGCCAATGGACAATTCTTGTCTAATGGGTCTGGTACAAGACTTGCAAAAACAATAGCTCTGCACACAGGCAAAGGTCTGCGTGCCCACCAAAGATGTAATGTAGATATATGTCCGTGACGAATGCTTTTGTCGCGGACACTCTCTGCAGATATCTCCTTGATAGGAAGGGCCACTTCTATAAGTTTTTTTGCTTTCATAACACTATAATTTTTAAATTTATAATATCCTGGCAACAAAAAGTTTTTGCTTTGGCAAGCGGCAGAGCCGGTTACTTGGACAAGCCAAGCAGCCCAGGATTTTGCCATGTTAGAGGATTCACTTAATTTAGTGTTGCAAAAATAATCAAACAGAACCTCATTAGGCATGGCAAAAGTACAAATAAAATCCGAGAAACTCACATCTTTTGGTTGTGTATTTCCAATTATGGAGAAATTCGACAGGATGTTGTCTCATACAAAAGACTCGATGAAAAGTACCTTACAGAAGATGAAATCCTTTTTATTGAGGCAAGTATGTTGTAGCGTATCATGACTAATGAAACTGCGGATAATTTACTCATTTTCCGTGATATACGGAAATACTCAAAGCCTTTTTTATGCAATAAATTCAACCTCAAAGTCTAAAACCGAAACTTGAGATTTTAATATACGATATTTTTTAACAATTGATTAATGCATGATTTTTCCGTATACGCCCACCTTTCCTCGACTTTTATTTGGCGATACGAAAGAATATAATTAATTTTGTAAAATAAAAACTATATAGTATGGGAAAGTTTATCAATCCTTTTTCGGATTGGGGATTCAAGTTGATTTTTGGTCAGGAAATAACAAAAGACCTGCTGATTTGTTTCCTTAACGATCTCCTTAAAGGTGAGCACACAATCACGGACTTAACCTTTAAGGACAAGGAACAATTGCCGGAAACGAAAGATATGCGTGGTATCATATATGACATATATTGTACCACCGACCAAGATGAGCATATCATTGTTGAAATGCAGAATCGTTATCAAGAACATTTTATAGACCGTTCCCTTTACTATGCTTCCCGGGCTATTGTCAGCCAAGGAGTTAAAGGAGACTGGGACTATCGTCTGTCCCCTGTTTACACTGTCTGTTTCATGAATTTTAATGTAGACAGTAAAAGTCCAAAGAAATTCAGAACAGATATTTTTCTTACAGACAAAGAGACAGGGCAAGTGTTTTCAGACAATCTAAGAATGATATATCTGATGCTTCCTCTTTTCACAAAAGAGGAAGAAGAATGCGAAACAGATTTTGAACGTTGGATTTATATATTAAAGAATATGAGTACATTGGAGAGAATGCCGTTCATGGCAAGGAATGCTGTCTTTCAGAAGCTTGCCGAGATTGCAGACATCACTGCACTCAGCAAGGAAGACCGCGATAAATATGATGAGAGCATAAAGATAATGCGTGACAATATAGCCGCATACAAAGGAGCTGTGTTGGAAGGCAAAATAGAAATTGCTAAAAATATGCTTTTAGACAATGAGCCTATTGACAAGATATCAAGATATACAGGTCTTTCCAAAGATGAGATTTCAAAGCTGAATTAAATATACGAATTGAGGTTGTTATTAGGCAACCTCAATTCGCTATAATATTAAAAGTTATATACGTTATTACTCCTTATTTTATCTTGGGACTTCTCGCCCCAATCCCCAGGTGTTAATTCAAGGGTATAGATTTTTCTGTTTCGTACCTCTTACAACCAAAGAGATACTTGACAGAATTGTTGTCAGTATGCATTCCAAGAACCGTGAACGTTACTTTTTTTGTATTTTTGCTATTCAATATTGTAGAACGTCAATACAAAAGAAACGGAAAAGATATGGATGAGAATAATGTGCCTGACATGCGTCCGACATTCGAAGAAATTCGGAAAGTGGATGATAACGGGAAAGAATACTGGAGTTCACGCGAACTTTGTAATGCGATGGGCTATTCGGGATATTGGAAATTCCAGAATGTAATAGACAAAGCAATCAAAGTTGCCAGTGAAAAAGGTATGGATATAGATGACCATTTCAACCATGTGGTTGAAATGGTTAAGCTGGGTAGTGGATCGTTTCGTAAGGTCGAAGCCTTCCATCTATCCCGTATGGCTTGTATGATCATTTCTGAGAATGCAGATTCAAGGAAGCTGTTAGTGAAACAGGCAAGAGCTTATTTCTCTCAATCCGTATCTACAACAGAACTTATGCAGAACTCGCTGGAATCCAACATCTTACTGTATAAGACTGCGCAAGGTGAGACTCGCATTGAAGTGATATTCAACAACGAAACTTTTTGGATGTCACAGAAAAGGATGGCTGCTTTGTTTGGTGTTGATAGAGCAACTATCACTTATCATATTTCTCAGATTTATGAGTCTGGTGAATTGCAAAGAGAGGCAACTTGTAGAAAAATTCAACAAGTTCAACTGGAGGGAGAGCGTGATGTTGAGCGTGCTCCATTGTTCTACAATCTTGATGTTATCATCGCTGTTGGTTATCGAGTGAACAGCTATCAGGCAACCCAATTCCGTATATGGGCAACCTCTGTATTGAAGGAGTTCATCATTAAGGGTTATGTCTTGGATGATGAACGTCAGAAACAAGGTAAGCACTTATACAAATAACATAGTATACACTTTTTTATATAACGTAAAACGCACGTAAATAGCTCATTTTGTGCTATTTACGTGCGTGTGAATGTCGTGTGTGTGCGTTTTAAGTATGTGTTAAAGATTGTTGTTACTTGCCCACGCAAAAGTGGGTAAAGATGTTCTGAAGCGTTTCTTGCGGAGTAATACGCTCTTCGCCAGTAATTTCTGCAAGGTAATCTATCACCATTCTTAAGTCTTCAGCAAGTAGGTCGCCGCTTAGTCCAAGGTTCATGGAGTCGATGACACGTTGTAGACTTTCGTCGGCATGCAGCAAGGCGGAGTAATGCCTAACGGATGTTATAACGATGTCGCTCTCGGAGAGTTGAGGGATGTTGGCTGCCTCAACAATGAGCTGTTCGAGTTTGGAGATATTTGTGCCGTACTTAGCACTAATGTCGACCGAGGAGGAGTTTTGAATGTTGAATTTTGAATTTTGAATTGTCGGCTTCGCCGAGGAAGAATTATTCAATGATGAATTGGTGAGATCCATCTTGTTGCGCACGATGATGAGCTTTTTGCCAGCGACGCGTGTCTTGATGTCCTCAATCTCCGAATCAGACGGTTGCTTGTCGATTAGCCAAAGCACAATCTTGGCTTCCTGCATCTTCTGATAAGTACGCTCTATACCAATATTTTCAACAACATCATCTGTGTCGCGGATGCCAGCTGTATCGACAAAGCGGAACTGTATGCCATTGATGATGGTAGAATCCTCGATAAAATCTCTTGTCGTGCCGTGTACATCGCTCACAATGGCTTTCTCCTCATGCAGCAGATGATTGAGGAGGGTACTCTTTCCTACATTGGTGTTGCCTACTATAGCCACGGGAATGCCGTTCTTTAAGGCGTTGCCCACCTCAAAGGAACGGGCAAGCGAGAGTAGACGCTTATGGATGTCGTTGGCAAGGGTGTAGAGTTCGGAACGGTCGGCAAACTCCAGTTCCTCATGGTCGGAGAAGTCGAGTTCCAGTTCCAATAATGATGTTAGCTTAAGCAGATGGGCACGAAGGTCGGCCAACTCGTTGCTGAAGTGACCTTTGAGTTGACTCATAGCCATGTCGTGGGTAGCCTTGTTGGTAGAACTGATAAGGTCGGCCACAGCCTCTGCCTGCGAGAGGTCCATCTTGCCATTGAGGAAAGCACGCTGGGTAAACTCGCCAGGTCCGGCAGGAGAGCAACCATTCTCGGTTAGCAACAGCATAACTTGCTGAAGCACATAGGCAGAACCATGACATGAAATCTCTACAGAGTCTTCTCCGGTATACGAATGAGGCGCGCGGAATATGGATACCAGCACCTCGTCGACAACATCGTTATTGGCGTTGACAATATTGCCAAAGGCAAGAGTGTAAGCCTTACGTTCGGACAAAGAAAGAGTTGAGCCGACAGGACGGAAAATCCTATCGGCTATACTAATGGCCTTGGGGCCAGAGATTCGAATAATGCCAATAGCACCACCAGGGGCGGTAGCGATGGCGCAAATGGTATTGTTGTTGAGCATTTAGATATAATTTCTTAACTGAGCTTTCGCAAGTTCAGAGAATTAAGTACTTTCGCTTGCAAAGCTTCATTTCTTAATTACGTTAGTTTTTAAAACTGTGAATTGGAGCCGGTATGCGTCCACCACGGTCTACGAATGGCTGGCATGAGAAGGTGTTGACAGGCATGATGGGAGCATAACCCAAGAGTCCGCCAAAGTCGACCTTGTCGCCAACCTTCTTGCCAATAGCAGGAATGACGCGCACGGCTGTGGTCTTCTGATTAATCATACCGATGGCTGCCTCGTCGGCAATGATACCAGCAATAGTTGTAGAGGGTGTGTCGCCAGGGATGGCTATCATGTCGAGACCTACCGAGCAGACGCATGTCATAGCCTCCAGTTTCTCGATGGTGAGGGCACCTGCCTCTACTGCATCAATCATGCCTTGATCCTCGCTTACGGGGATAAACGCACCACTAAGACCTCCTACATACGAGGAAGCCATGATGCCTCCCTTCTTAACCTGATCGTTAAGCAAGGCAAGGGCTGCCGTTGTACCAGGAGCACCAGGATGCTCGAGACCTATCTCGCGAAGAATATCGGCAACAGAATCGCCTACTGCTGGAGTTGGAGCAAGCGAGAGGTCGATAATGCCGAATGGAATGCCAAGTCGACGAGAAGCCTCTTTGGCTACAAGCTGGCCAACACGTGTTATCTTGAAGGCGGTGCGCTTGATAGTCTCGCAGAGTACCTCAAAGCTCTCGCCACGAACTTGCTCAAGTGCATACTTAACAACACCCGGACCGCTTACACCCACGCTTATGACAGCATCGGGTTCGCTAACGCCATGGAAGGCACCAGCCATAAAGGGATTGTCGTCGGGAGCGTTGCACAAGACAACAAGCTTGGCACAACCGATGGACATACGCTCCTTGGTCTCCTCAGCAGTCTGACGCACAATGTCGCCCATAAGACGCACGGCATCCATATTGATACCAGTCTTTGTAGAACCGATATTAACCGAGCTACAAATAAGGTCGGTCTCGGCAAGTGCCTTAGGAATAGAGCGTATCATAAGTTCATCGCTATGAGTCATTCCCTTGGAAACGATAGCCGAATAACCACCAAGAAAGTTCACGCCTACAGTCTTGGCTGCACGGTCGAGAGTGCGTGCAAGCTCCACATAGTCGTCGGATGTCTTGCAGGCATTACCACCCACAAGAGCAATAGGAGTAATGGCGATGCGCTTGTTGACGATAGGCACACCTAACTCCTTAGAAATCTGCTCGCCTGTGCTTACAAGATTCTTGGCAAGGCGTGTAATCTTGTTGTATATATTATTGCATAGGGTAGGGAGAGAGTCGCTAACGCAATCCATAAGGCTGATGCCCATAGTGATGGTGCGCACATCGAAGTTCTCCTTCTCTATCATCTTGTTGGTTTCGATAACCTCGTTGATATTAATCATGACGTATTAGTTTGTGTGATTAGATTCTATGCATTACATCAAATATCTCCTCGCGCTGGCACTTAACCTGCACGCCTACGCTCTCTCCAAGCTTTGTAAGTTCATCGGATGCCTGAACGAAAGGCTTCTCCATTTTTGTCATGTCGACAATCATCATCATATTGAAATACTCCTGTACGATGGTCTGCGATATGTCGAGGATGTTGACGTTGTTGTCGGCAAGATAGGTACACACTTTAGCAATGATACCCTTGGTGTCCTTGCCTACTACAGTAATGATAGTTCTGTTCATAATTAAAGCAAATTTATTTTTATTCCTGGAAATATTGTATTAGGGGTTGTGTTTTCTTACATCTGCATATCCACAACGTCGTGCCTTTCTCTAAGACACTATATATGGATATTGTATGGAGGGGTAGGAGGCTGAGCGCCTCCTACTTGTTGGGTATTACCTCCTTGATGTATCCGTGGCGATAAGCATAGAGCAAGCGTTCAAGGTCCTTGATTTGCTTGCCCAGCTCATGACCTATATCGGTATCGGCAACACGCATACGATGAGCCGACATCTCTACTATCTGTGTGGTAGACTTGATGTCGTTACATTTCTGTATGGCGTCCAAAGTGGATGTGAATGGCTCGTGTTGTACAAGCACAAATCCACGGCTGTGATAGACAAGGGTGTAGCCGGCAATACCAGTTTCCTTATGATAAGCCTGCGAGAAACCACCGTCTATAACCATAAGCTTGCCGTTGGCCTTGATAGGATTCTCGCCATTGCATACGTGCACAGGCACATGACCGTTGATGATGTGACGGTTGGCGCCCGTAACCTCGAAGGCATCCATAATGTTGTCTACAATCTGCTCGTTGTCGCGCAGCTTGAAGTAGTTGCCTTTCTCCTCGTTGTGCGTAGCCTTGTCGGCTATAAAGTAGCGCTCGAACGTAGCCATCTTCGACTTGTCGAACAACGGGCTGTCTGGTCCGCACCACAGGTAGAGGAAGAAGTCGGTAGCATACTTGCGTTCTTCCTCGGAAGAGTCGGTCTGGAAAGGTGTGCGTATAAGCATACCTATATTGTATAGCAACTCCTTGCCCGAGCACTTTATGCCAGGAGCAATTTCCACCTCCTTAAGCGAACCGTCGGCATTAAGAGGGATGGATGCATGGAATAGCAGGTTGTTGTTGAAGATGGCATACATGCAACCATGTCGCAGAATCATATTGATGTGCTTGTGCAGCTTCTCGGATACCTGGAACGAGTGATTAAGCTTCTCCATCAGTTGCTTTTCCTCGGGCGTAAGTCGGTCGGGATGGTTGGGGTCGATGGTAGGGAAGGAATTGCTCTTAAGCGGATACTCCTTGCCATCAAGAGTGATAGTGCCCTTATCGTAGTCGATATTGTGGAACAACAGACGGTTCTTCATCTTCCAGCTTGGGTTGCGCTTTATGATGGCAGCCTCTTCCTTAAACTGTATGATTGTAATGGCCTTGTGCATAAGAGCTGTAAGTCGACTTGTCTTCTGGTCAATGCGAGCCGAGTCGGCAGATGCAATCTTAGGCTGGAACTCCTCGCAAGGATCGTCGCCATATATTTCCATGGCAAAGGTTGCGAGAGGCACAAGGTTGATGCCATAGCCTTCCTCAAGTGTAGTAAGGTTAGCATAACGAAGCGACAAGCGTATAACATTACATTGGCAAGCGCGGTTGCCAGCCAAAGCTCCCATCCACAGAATATCGTGGTTGCCCCATTGTATATCCCATGAATGATATTGCGATAGCGTGTCCATGATAATATGTGCACCTGGTCCGCGGTCGTAGATGTCGCCAAGTATATGCAGCTGGTCGATAGACAGGCGCTGGATGACATTGGATATGGCTATGATGAAATCGTCGGCACGACCAGTAGTGATGATAGTGTCGATGATGACGTTAACGTAATCGGTTTTGTTGGCATCGTCGGTACGCTCGTGCAGAAGTTCCTGGATTATGTACGAGAAATCCTTAGGCAATGCCTTGCGCACCTTAGAGTGGGTATACTTGCTCGAAACAAGGCGGCATACAGACACCAGTTGATGGATGGTGATGTGGTACCAGTCGTCTATGTTTGACTCCGAAGCCTTGATAAGCTCGAGCTTTTGGTCGGGGTAATAGATAAGTGTGCAAAGTTCCTTAAGGTCGGCTTCGCGCATGGTGTTGCCGAATAGCTCGTAAACCTTGCGTTGGATGTTTCCCGAAGCATTCTTCAGGATATGCTGAAAAGCCTCATACTCGCCATGCACGTCGGCAAGAAAATGCTCGGTACCCTTAGGCAAGTTCAGAATTGCCTGTAAGTTGATAATCTCGGTACTTGCTTCCGGGATATTGGGGAATGACTGTGCAAGTAGCTGCAAGTATTTCAAGTCGAGCGCAGAAATTTTAATATTGTTTGCCATAAATAGACTTTTTCATTAATGTTGTTGTATAGTTACGTTCTCCATTCGTTCCACCTCCTTACCCTCAAGGCTTGCTAATGGCATAAAGCCTTCGGTAAGGTTTGCCTTGTTTCTTAATAGCGACATTGTGTGAGCGGCAAATTTAGACAGTTTCATTTTCTCCAAGGTAGTTCTCATTAGATCCTCGTCGTAGTTGGTTTGGGTCATAGTCTCTGCTGTCTCCGTGAGGTAAGCATACGGGATGTTCTGCATCTTGTAGCGCTTGCGTATATATAGGATACGCGCGCATACATTATTAATACATTTGTCGTCGCTCCCTATATGCTCGATATACTGGTCGATATCGCGTTTGATTCTTGTCTCGTTTTCTTGAATTTCGGAAACATACAGATCGCATATCGCCTCGCTCATCAGCTGAACAGTAGTGAGCGAGGTGACATAAGGATTCTTAATCTGTCGGGTGTATGTATTTTTTGCAATTTGTTTGATTAATGATTCTTCGGCTGTTCCGCAAACGTGCACAACAGTCTTCAACTTGCTGATATGCTTTAGAGCATGGCGTGTGGACATGTCTTTGGTAGGATAGCCCTCTGCATCAATAAGCGGAGCAAGGCCCTCAACACATGTGAACACAACTGGCACGCCAATGCTGCGATACTTCTCAACACAACTGGCATTATGGGCATTCCACATGCCAAACACATGCACAATGTCGGGATTTGAGTCCACAACATCCACATTGTCACGAGTTTTTAGTTCATGACAAATCAACTCATACATTTTAAGATTGATGCAATCCAAATGTTGGTTAAATGGTATGATGTACTTTACCCTCATGTCAGAGTTTGTGCGTTGAAAAATCTCTCTTGTCTGATTTTGCGTATCTTATGTTTGTAGCCAACGAGTGCCATACGATGTACAGCTCGAAGAACACGGTTTTCCAGCATGCTATGTGCTCGCCAAACTGGCGGTAAACCTTTACGGCTGCCATAGAGCGTAGCACCAAGGTAAGTATAAGCGCCAGGGACGCCACAGCAAGCACAATCCAGTTTTGCAGAATTGAAGCTGCCACAATAGCAAGCACCAACACGATGTAGTTGAGATGCATCATCGTCATGTCTACATTATACAGAGCCCTAATGCCAAACGAGCGTTCGAGATACTTGCGCACGTTGGCATAACAGATGTTGCGGTCGTGCCATGCCTTGGGTGTAGGCTTCTCTTCGCGTATCCATGCGTCCTCGTCTATTGCTATACGAGCAGATTCAGTACGTGCATACTTGTTTACAATAAAGTCGTACTCGCCATTAACAAGATGTAGGTTGCCGCGATAGCCATCGTCTTTGATAAACTCCGACTTACGGAACGCTATGTTTACGCCATTGGCGCGATAGGCGATGGAACGCTGGGCGCATCTAAGCAAGTAGCAGTCGTTGCGCAGTCGGTCGAAACGATAGTAGGATTTTGTTTCCTCATCGTAGTTACTGTATCCTATAACCAGATTGGCGTCGATGTCCATATGGCTTGCCATAGATTTAAGCCAGGTGTCTGACACGGGATGGCAATTAGAGTCGAGAAGTAGAACCCAGTCGTAATGTGCCGCCTTTACACCAAGAGCCACGGCCAGCTTCTTCTTGCTCATGAACAAAGAGCGCGGCGGAATGTATGTGGCGTAAAGATGCTTGTTCTGCGAAAACTGCTTAACAACAGTCTCCACATTCAAGTCGCCTTGTTCGCCTACAACCACCACCTCGTAAGCAGCGGGATAGTCTTGTGTAAGTAGCAACGGCAGATGTGCGTCAAGTGCCTGTGCGTTGTTGTTGGCAAGCACAAGAACCGTAACGTTTGGCAAGTGTAGCTCATCAACAAGTCGCGGGTCGGCTTCTCCCTCATTCTGTATCTTGCGTACAAAAGGATTGGCAAAGAGCGACGTGGCTGTGAGCAACACTATTATTAAACACGCTATTATTGATAAATTATCAATTATCATATTTTATTTGAAATCTTCAGAAATATAGCCTTTAGGCAATGGTCGGCAGTTGTACGAACTTGCCATTATCTCGCCATAGGCACCAGCAGAGCGTATCGCAATCAAGTCACCACGATGACATTTGTTAAGGTCAATGGCCTTGGCAAACACATCGCTCGACTCGCAGATAGGACCTACCACGTCGTAAGTCTCGGCAGGCTCATTGCTGCTGATGTTCTGTATCTTGTGCAACGCCTGGTAGAGAGCAGGACGTATCAAGTCGGTCATGCCTGCATCCACGATGGCAAACTGCTTGTATGTGCCTTGCTTTACGTAGAGTAGGCGAGTGATGAGCGATCCGCATTGTGCCACAACGGCACGTCCAAGTTCGAAGTGTACCTGCTGTCCATCGCGTAGGCGCAGATGTGTAGCATATGTCTTGAAGTACGACTTGAAGTCGGGTATTAGCTCGCGGTCGGGATTGTCGTAGCTTACACCTAATCCGCCACCCACGTTGATATTGTCAACATAGATGTTGTTCTGAGCCAACTGGGCTTGCAGCTCGTTGATGCGGTTGCAAAGAGCCTTAAAGTCGCCCATGTCGAGAATTTGCGATCCGATGTGGAAGTGTAGCCCCACAACCTTTATGCTGTCCAATGTCTTGGCATGCTCAATAACCGGTACCATGTCCTGCATAGCAATACCAAACTTGTTCTCGGCCAGACCGGTTGTGATGTTTGCATGGGTGTGGGCGCCTATATTGGGATTGATGCGGAAAGCCACTCTTGCCACCTTGCCTGCCTCCTTAGCCAGAGAGGCTATTACGTCAAGCTCGGCGGTCGACTCGACATTAAAGCATAGGATGTCGTTCTCTATTCCCAACTTTATCTCCCAGTCGCTCTTGCCAACACCCGCGTAGACAATACCGTCGGAAGGGAAACCAGCCTCAAGGGCTGCCTTTATCTCTCCGCCGCTAACACAATCGGCTCCCAGTTCATGCTGACTGATTATACGAAGAACCTTCGGATTGGCATTGGCTTTAACAGCATAATGCACATGAAAGTTAGGATACTTGCCACTTTCTTCTTGTATAGTCTTTAATGTCTTACGCAACAGCTGCGTGTCGTAATAATAAAATGGGGTTTGAACTGTGTTAAACTTATCTACTGAAAACATCTTTTGCAAATTTTTAGGTGCGACATATACTTACGCTACTGCTTACTTCTTGTTGTTGAACAGCACGTCCGACAAGCTTTGAAGAGCCTTCTTCTTATCCGATTCCTTAATGAGGAACGAGATGTTGTAGTTGCTGCCGCCATACGAGATCATACGTACCGGTATGGTCTTCATAGCGTCAAGCACCAAGGTCTCGAAGCCCAGGTTGCTCCAGTCGAGATCGCCTACAACGCAGACGATGCACATGTCAGAGTCTACCGTAACTGTGCCATACTTCTTAAGCTCGTCTACAATCTCGTTAAGGTGAGATGTGTTGTCGATACTCATCGAAACGCCCACCTCGCTTGTTGTAATCATGTCTATAGGAGTCTGATAGCACTCGAATATCTCGAACACCTTGCGCAGGAAGCCTGTGGCAAAGAGCATGCGGCTCGACTTGATCTTGATGGCTGTAATGTTGTCCTTGGCGGCTACGGCCTTGATTTTGCCCTTAAGCAGAACGTTGTCGATAATTGTGCCTTCGGCCTTAGGGTCCAATGTGTTCTTAAGGCGAACTGGGATGCCTGCAAACTTGGCTGGCTGAACACATGTAGGATGCAGAATCTTGGCACCAAAATAGGCAAGCTCGGCAGCCTCCTCGAAGTTGAGCTGGCGAATAGCCTCGGTCTTATCCACAACACGTGGGTCGTTGTTGTGCATTCCGTCGATGTCGGTCCAAATCTGAATCTCCTCAGCTGGCAGAGCTGCACCAATAAGCGATGCTGTAAAGTCGCTACCGCCACGCAGCAGATTGTCTACCTCGCCATAGGCGTTGCGGCAGATAAAGCCCTGTGTGATGTATACCTGATAGCCCTCGTTCTCCTTCATAATGGCCGTCAGCTTCTCCTTGATATACTGCGAGTCGGGCTCGGCATTCTTGTCTGTGCGCATAAAGTCGAAAGCCGACAACAGGCAAACCTTCACGCCTTGCTCCTCAAGATAGTTGGCCACCATGTTTGTGCTCATTATCTCGCCCTGAGCCACGATGTTCTTCTCCTCAAAGCTTGTGAAGAGGTCCTTGGTGAAAGAGCGGAGATAGTTGAACTCCGTAGCCAGGAACTCGCGTGTGCGCTGCTTGTATTCGTCTGTAGAATAAAGCTCCTCCACATGCTCCATGTACTTTCTCTCGAGATTGTTGATTACGTCGTTGGCGCCATCCGAGTTCTTCTTGTAGAGATAGTTTGAAATCTCAACGAGTGAGTTGGTTGTGCCCGACATTGCTGAAAGAACAACAAACACTTGTTCGCCTGACTCTGAAACCATTGAGGCAACAGATTTCATGCGCTCTGCGGTACCTACTGAGGTACCACCAAACTTCATTACTTTCATAATATTATTATTTTTTTTATTTTTTCAGTTCAAATAATGTTATTCTATTGGTCAGCATACTCCTTGGTGACATCCGTCAGAGTGTGCTCCTTGCATTTGTACACACGTCCAGGGAACTTGTCAATCATGCCAAGGTTGTGTGTTGATATAACCACCGAAGTGCCCGAATGGCTTATCTCGTAAAGCAAGCCCACAATCTTCTCGGCCGTATCGGGGTCGAGATTGCCGGTTGGCTCGTCTGCTATAATTATTTTAGGCTGGTTTAGCAAGGCGCGCGCTATGGCTATACGTTGCTGTTCGCCTCCAGACAGTTCGTGTGGAAGGCGGTTGCTCTTGTCTTGCATGCCTACAGCCTCGAGCACCTTGAGTATGCGTTCGTCAATCTCCTTCTGCGATTTCCATCCTGTAGCCTTAAGCACAAACTGGAGGTTCTGCTTAACGCTACGGTCATGCAGAAGCTGGAAGTCCTGGAAGATGATACCCATCTCTCTACGAAGTGCAGGTATGTCCTTGCGCTTTAGTGTAAGGAGGTTTCGCTCAAGCACCTCGGCTTTCTCGGCATCAGCCTTGTCGAAGTCAACCTCGCAATAGATCGACTTCAGCAACGACGATTTGCCCGATCCTACCTTGCCTATTACATAAACAAACTGTTCCTCGTCCACATGAAAGTCGACATTCTGAAGAATAACCTCGTCGGTCTGGTATATATTAGCTTTTTGATAATCTATTAGCATAAATGATAATTAATGTTTGTGCCAGTTGGGGTCGTGGCGCACCTGCAGCTCTTGGGCTATATTTTCAATGCGCAGACCTTTGCTTGTCAATAATACTATAAGATGATAGAACATGTCGGATGCCTCGTATATAAGGCGTTCGTTGGTTCCGTTTGTTGCTTCGATAACAGCTTCAAGTGCCTCTTCGCCAACCTTTTGGGCCATTCGGTTCAAACCATCCTTAAAGAGAGATGTAGTATACGAGCCCTCGGGCATCTCCTCGTGGCGCTTGTTGATGAAGTCTTGCAGCTCGGTAAGGAACAGCAAGGGGTTGGCCTCGTTCTTCTCGCCCCAACATGTGTCTGTGCCAAGATGACAAGCCGGACCCACCGGATTGACTCTAACTAATAGGGTGTCGTTGTCGCAATCGCTCTTTATACTTACCAAGTTCAAGAAGTTGCCCGATGTCTCGCCCTTTGTCCAAAGGCATTGGCGGCTTCGGCTCCAGAATGTCACCTTGCCAGTCTTTATGGTTTGTTCGTATGCCTCCTGGTTCATATAGCCCAGCATCAGCACATTATTGGTTATGCTGTCTTGAATTATGGCAGGTACAAGTCCGCCTTGTTTCTCAAAATCTATCTCCATAAGCATTTATATAAAATAGTTTAAACCGTTTATATTCTTACCTTTACGCCTTTTTGTTTAAGATATTCCTTAAGCTCGGGTATCTTTATCTCGCCAAAATGGAACACGCTTGCAGCCAGGGCTGCGTCGGCCTTGCCCTTGGCAAATGCGTCGTAGAAGTGGTCCATGCATCCGGCTCCGCCACTTGCTATAACCGGAATCTTAACCTTCTCGGCAAGCATGACCAATGCGTCGTTGGCAAAGCCTTGCTTCACGCCATCGTGGTTCATGCTGGTAAAGAGAATTTCTCCGGCACCACGGTCGGCCACCTCGGTAGCCCAGTCGAGCAACTTAAGGTCTGTGCGCTCGCGTCCACCCTTTACATAGCAATACCATTGGCCGTCGGCCTCCATTCGTGCGTCTATCGCGCACACGCACACTTGCGATCCAAAACTGGCAGATATCTTATCTATCAGATTAGGGGTGCGTATGGCAGCCGAGTTGATACTTACCTTGTCGGCTCCTGCAAACAGCAGTCGCTCCACATCCTCAAAGGCGTTTATGCCGCCACCTACCGTAAATGGAATGTTGATGACCTGAGCCACCTTGCCCACCATATCGGTAAATGTCTTGCGTCCATCTGCGCTTGCGGTAATATCGAGAAACACCAGTTCGTCGGCACCTTGGTTGCTGTATTGTCTGGCAAGCTCAACGGGGTCGCCGGCGTTGCGAAGGTTTACAAAGTTTACTCCCTTTACCGTAGCGCCATCCTTTACATCCAGACACGGAATTATTCGTTTAGCCAATCCCATAGAGCAAATGTCTTATTTTGTTAATATCTATAAGGCCCTCGTAGTAGGCCTTGCCAAACACCACGGCGGGTATTCCGGCCTGGTCCAGACTCAATATGTCGTCGGCCGACGATACGCCTCCGCTTGCTATCAGATACAGGTCGGGGAATCGTTCCATCAGTTGCTTGTACAGCTCGATTGACGTGCCTCCCAAGGCTCCGTCCTTGGCTATATCTGTGCAAAGCACCTTGCTGATGCCCTTCTTGCGATAGTGGTCAATAAATCCGAAGACGTCGCAGTTGGTATTGTCTATCCATCCGTTGATGGCAATATTCTTGTCGCGCACGTCGGCACCAAGTATTATTCGGTCGGGTCCGTAACGCTTAATCCAAGCTTCAAAGGTTTGAGGGTCGGTATAGGATATGCTTCCAACGGTTGCCATCTTGGCACCATTGTCGAACACCTTGTCCATGTCCTCCTGAGTCTTAATGCCGCCTCCAAAGTCGATGCTCAGGCTGGTTGCCTGACTTACGGCACGCAGCACATCGGCATTAACCACATGTTTCGACTTTGCTCCGTCCAGGTCTACCATGTGCAGCCTTTTAAACCCCATGCTGGCAAACTCCTGTGCTATGGCCGCGGGGTTGGCGTTGTACACTTTCTTTTGTGAGTAGTCGCCCTTTGTAAGCCTTACACATTCGCCATTTATTATGTCGATTGCCGGTATCAAATCAATCATACGCACATAATTTTTATATTAACCACTATAACTTCAAGAAGTTCTCCAATAATATCTCACCAACTCTTCCGCTTTTCTCGGGGTGAAACTGGGTGGCGTAGAAGTTGTCCTTGTGCAGAGCCGCGCTAAAGGGCTGGATATAGTCGGCCTGTGCTATGGTATAATCGCATACCGGTACATAGAAGCTGTGCACGAAGTAGACAAAGTCTTTCTGTGTGATACCGTGGAATAGGGGAGTGCTGAGGTTGTTAATCTCGTTCCATCCCATAGCCGGAATCTTGTCTGAAGGTTTGCCTGGCTTGAATTTCATCACGTCTACTGGGAATATGCCCAGACAGTCGGTATCATTCTCCTCAGAATGTCGGCAAAGCAACTGTTGGCCTATGCAGATGCCTAGAACTGGCTGTTGCAAACTGCGAACAAGGCTGTCGAGCCCATGCTCCTTTAGATACTTCATCGTTGGTCCTGCGGCTCCCTGACCGGGGAATACAACCTTGTCGGCACTTTGTAGTTCTTCTGCTGAGTCGGTCAGGATAGGATTGCACCCGATACGCTCAAGCGCATTAACCACCGAACATATATTTCCAGCATTATATTTCAATATCGCTACCTTCATCGGCCCTGTGTTTTCGTTATACTAATATTATTGTCACGCAACATCTGCATTTTTATAGCAGAAAACATGCAAACTCTTACAAATCGTTGGCAAAGTTACAAATTTTCTTTTAAAACGCTTGTAATTTGTCAACATTTAATGGATTTATAATGTTATATCAGTATAATTATGCACGTTGTATATATTTATTGTCGAACTTTCTCAAGTTCGTAGCCTCTATTGCTTCTTTAGTTTGCTTTTAGCTCCTCAAGTTCTTCCGAAAGCATGGTCCATCGTTCCTCTTCCTCGTCCATGCGTTGCTTTATGGCTGTGTATTCGTTCACAACAGTCATGTCGGAAGCTCCCTCGGGCGTGCACAGTATGGCGTCGAGCTCCTTCAGGCGGTCTTCCATAGCGCTAATCTTCTTCTCCGACTCCTCCACCAGCTTCTCGGCTTTTCTTATCTTCTTCTGCTGCTCCTTATGTTCGGCATAACTTAGCTTGGCGGGTTGGCTGCCGTCTGTGGATGTCTCGGCAGAGTCGGCCTTCTTCTTGTTGTCGTCGGCGTTGGTCTTGGCAAAGACGGTTGTGGCGTTCAGGTCGTTAAGACTCTCCATGTTGTGCGAGCGCAGATAGTCGTATATGCCTCCAAGATGTTCCTTTACCTTGCCTCCGCCAAACTCGTACACCTTCGACACCAGCCCGTCGAGAAACTCGCGGTCGTGGCTTACTATTATAGCCGTTCCATCGAATGCCAGAATGGCCTCCTTAAGCACCTCCTTCGACTGTATGTCCAGATGGTTGGTAGGCTCGTCGAGGATAAGCAGGTTTACGGGTTCAAGCAGCAAGCGTATCATGGCCAGTCGGCTGCGTTCGCCACCCGACAACACCTTCACCTTCTTGTCTATAGCCTCGCCTCCAAACATAAACGAGCCCAGAATATTCTTTATCCTCAGTCTGATGTCGCCCTTTGCCACGTTGTCGATGGTCTCGAATACGGTCAGTTCGCCATCGAGCAGTTGGGCCTGGTTCTGCGCAAAATAGCCTATCTGCACGTTGTGGCCCACCTTAAGGTTGCCGTCGAAGGGAATCTCGCCCATGATACACTTAACAAGCGTAGACTTACCCTCGCCGTTCTTGCCCACAAAAGCCACCTTTTCGCCACGCTTTATCGTTAGGTTGACGTCAGCGAAAACGTTGTGTGTGCCGTATGTCTTGCCCAAGTCCTGGCAGATAACGGGGTAGTCGCCCGATCGCAGGCATGGCGGAAATTTAAGGTGCATGGACGAGTTGTCAATCTCGTCAACCTCTATTGGCACAATCTTCTCAAGCTGCTTTATTCGGCTTTGCACCTGAACAGCCTTTGTGGGCTTGTAGCGGAAGCGCTCGATAAAGTCCTTAATATCGGCTATTTCCTTCTGCTGGTTCTCGTAGGCGCGCATCTGCTGCTCGTGGCGCTCAAGCCGAAGCTTGACGTATTCGTCGTACTTCACCTTATAGTCGTTAATCTGTCCGCACGAAATCTCAATCGTTCGGTTTGTCACATTATTTATAAAGGCGCGATCGTGACTTACCAGTATCAAGGCCTTGGCACTTTGCTGTAAGAAACGCTCCAGCCATCCTATACTCTCGATGTCCAGGTGGTTGGTGGGCTCGTCAAGCAACAGCACATCGGGATGTCTAAGTAGAATCTTAGCCAACTCTATACGCATGCGCCATCCGCCCGAAAACTCGCTTGTAGGACGGTCGAAGTCATTGTGTGTGAAACCCAGGCCTACAAGCGTGCGCTCAATCTCAGCCTCGTAGTTGTCGCCACCAAGCATCAGGAAGCGGTCGTGCTCCTGGGTAAACAACTCAACCAGCTCGGTATAGCTCTCCGACTCGTAGTCGGTACGTTCGGTCAACTGTCGGTTCAGTTCGTCTATGCGCTCCTTTAGCTTGATAGTATCAGAGAAAGCCTTGCGCGCCTCTTCCTTTACAGTAGTGTTGTCTTGCAGGACCATTACCTGTGGAAGATAGCCAACCGTAGCGTTAGTTGGAACAGACACGTGTCCCTCGGTTGGGCTTTGCAAGCCGCAAATTATCTTCAACATCGTAGACTTTCCGGCTCCATTCTTGCCCACAAGGGCTATGCGGTCGCGGTCGTTAACAACAAAGCTGACATTGCGGAATAGCGGTTTTGCGCTAAATTCCACCGTCAAATTCTCTATACTTATCATCTCTTATTTTATAACTTGCTGATTGTTAGTTGATTATTGGTAATGCAATTTCTTTCGGGTACGTTTTTGGGTACGCTTTTTGGTCAGTCTTGGCTGTTCTACAGCAGACTGTCGAGCTGTACTAACCATTTGTAGCCAACCTTTTTCATCGGTATGCAGAACATCTGCTCGCCAACGATAGTGGCCTTCTTGCCAACCGAGTCGCCCCTGAGAAAGTTCTTAACAGTAATGTTTGCGGTAGCCTTGTCGTCGTCGTACGAGAAATCCTCTATGGTACATACAGCCGAGTCGGGTTGCGAGTTAAGCAAATCCAAATCAGCCTGGTTGATATTTGCCGCCCTATACTTTATCCATTTCAGCGAGCCGTCTGTACAATAGGCGGCAGCTTGCTTATAGCGCAGATTGAAGTAGTGCTGAGCAAACGTCTTGACGCGCTCCTCGGCAGCATTCTCGTCCTTGCTTGTGCATGCCGAAAATAGCATAGCCAGCATACATACAGCCCATACCGCTATTATTGATGATTTCTTTCTGTTCATTATCTATTTTTTCTTTTGTAGGACTAGTTGACTTACCCGCCCATTTAAATATGCAAAATTAATTAAAAACATTGATAAATCCAAAGAATAATGAGTAACTTTGCATAAACTTTGAAAGGAATAAAAATAATATATGGCAAGACAAAACAATTTTAAATCGTATGGCCCTCAGTCTGGCGACAGCAAACAGCTTGTTGTGGCATCGGGTACAGAAGCTCCATTGCTCGAATATCTGCTAAACAACGTTAAGGAGAGCCGCAACAAGATAAAGGCTACGCTTCAGGGACGCGGCATCAAGGTCAACGGTAAGGTTGTAACTCAGTTCGACCTCGCCCTTAAACCCGGCGACAAGGTATCTATCAGCCGACACAAGAGCAACAACACATTCAAGAGCCAATACGCCAAAGTGGTGTACGAGGACCGCTGGATTGTGGTAGTAGAGAAGAACATAGGCATACTTTCGATGGCTGCCGGACACTCATCGCTTAATCTGAAGACGTTGCTCGACGACTATTTCCACAAGTCGCGACAGAAGTGCCGCGCACATGTTGTGCATCGTCTCGACCGCGACACAAGCGGACTGATGATTTATGCCAAGGACATCGACACAGAGCAGATTCTGGAGCACAACTGGCATCAGATAGTGTACGACCGCCGATATGTGGCTGTGGTGAGCGGAGAGATGGAGAACGACAACGGAACCATTGCCAACTGGCTTAAGGACAACAAGGCTTACATCACCTACTCGTCACCCGTGGACAATGGCGGCAAGTATGCCGTAACGCATTATCATGTACTCAACCGCACTACCGAGCACTCGCTTGTGGAGTATCGCTTGGAGACTGGCCGCAAGAACCAGATTCGTGTCCATTCTGCCGACATGGGACATCCCGTGTGTGGCGATGTAAAATACGGCAACGGCGACGACCCTATCCATCGTCTATGCCTGCACGCCTACATGCTTTGCTTCACACATCCCGTAACGGGCGAGCGCATGGAGTTTGCTACGCCAATTCCTACATCGTTCCGCAGCTTGTTTAAGTAATTGAGCTTTCGCAAGTTCTTCTTCGACTATCCGCTTGGGCTATTTCGATTATATTCGTGGCGCCTTTCGATTATTCTCGTGAGCTTGTGCGAGTAGTCGGTTGAAGACTGTTGGATGGCTTGCTTGAATATTATATTGAGATGCAGCTTATCTTTTACAAAGGTAATACATTCGAAAAATAGCAATCATACGAAACAATACGTTTCGTGCGATTTCCAAATTTGCTCAAGAAACCTTTATTTTGTGCCACTTGCATGCGTGCCAAGGATAGTTTACAGCATAGCCTCTCGAGGCAGATGCATAGATTTTGCACTTGCGAGAGCTTCAAAAGCACGCTTTTGAAGCCTTTTCCGAGGTTTCATATCGCCTAATTAGAGGTTTTTACTGAGGTTTTATGTAACATTTGGGACACCTATTAATAAGCTAAGTCGTTGGTTATCAGCCTTTAAGAGGAAAGTTGATGTTAACTAGCGTTACAGTTACAGTTGTTACAGTTTTATTTTCAAGGGTTACAGCTTTCCCCATTTATATATATAACTATTTGATTATTAATTAGTTATAAAGTCTTTAATAAGGGGTTTGTAACATCATTACCCTTTTTGTAAAAACTGTAACAACTGTAACTGTAACGCCAAGAGCCTTCAGCCCACCTTATGGAGAACCTTTTGGTTCATCCAGAATATGGAGTGATTCAATTATGAACCTATAAGTAGCGGAGGTCTCCGGCCTCCGCAGCACCAAGTCGAATACAAATCATCATTACTAATAATACAAGAGTTTGTATCATTGATTGCTGTGGAGGCCGGAGACCTCCGCTACAATATAAAACTTGTTACATTATACCCCCATTTATCTGCTCAAATGCCTCGTTTGTCGGCAGATTTCGTTAAAAAACTGCTCCTAAAAGATGGAGATAAAAGTGCACAAGTAGACTGTAAAGGCAGGATTTGCAATAGAAACGAGTGTTTAAAACATGTCGTTTGAGGCCTGTAAGAGGAAAAATTGATGAATAATGTGGCATTATACTTGCTTGGCTTATTGCTAACAAAAGCTTGAAGAATGACGTAAGTAGCTGATAATAAACCAATAACAAGCCTTGGAGATAAAGACATGAATAAGCCAAGCGTTTCAGTTTCAGTTGTTTCAGTTGTTTTTAAGGGGGTGTCAAATTTCGTTTCTTCTATATAACCTATTGATTATTAATTAGTTATAAATGTTTAATAAGAGGGTTTGATACATAACTGACCCTTTGAAACGCAACTGAAACTGAAACAACTGAAACGCCTGATTGTTATAAGGTTCATTTGATATTTGGAGTGATACAACTGGAGTTTATCGTGGAGGTTGGCGTCTTGATGTTCGTATAATGGACGTATAATTATACTTGTAGTTCTTTTGTATGTAGTTCCCACAGAATGCACAGACCACACAGAAGCCTACGGGATTAAGGTTTCGAACCCACAGAATGGCCTACGCTTCGCGAGGCAAGAATCCACAGAAATGATAGCTTGCGCCGCCATAGACAGCGAACCATACTTAACCTCGGCGACGCTACACAAGCAATCAATTCTGCTTTCTATGTTAAAATCCAAATGTTTTGACCATTATTTTC
>ERZ1034973.142-NODE-142-length-47602-cov-46.044672_pt1 | contig 47602 bp, 44 predicted proteins | sample MGYA00520686_ERZ1034973 | MGnify/ENA primary metagenome ERZ1034973 (study PRJEB33766, sample SAMN09781775) | gut metagenome | biome: gut microbiome | host: Homo sapiens | place: Madagascar | study: EMG produced TPA metagenomics assembly of the PRJNA485056 data...
AGGACTACTTAGACAGACTGTTGACGGAAAGTTCAATTTGATGCGTCTGCCCTGATTCAAAGTGATGCTATACATGGTTTTAAACAGATAAAGAAGGGGGAAAAGTTTTTTATTACTGGTTCACCTTGCCAAATCGATTCTATACGTAGATTGGTTCGTAAAAGAAAAATGGAGGATGATGTCATATTGTTAGACTTTTTCTGTCATGGTGTCCCCTCTTACCTAATGTGGCTTCAGTATTTAAAGGAATTAGAAAATAAAATAGGAACTGTAAATAATATCGTATGGAGAGATAAAGAAACAGGATGGCATGATTCATGGGTTATGAAAATCCCCGGTCGTTATACTTCATGGTTTACAAAAGGTGATTCTTTCTATCGTATGTTCCTTGGTGATCGTTGTTTAGGGCGTCAATGCTATCATAATTGCAAATACAAAAACAACCATTCAGCTGCCGATATACGTATTGGTGATTTATGGGGTAGAAAATACTCTTCTGATGAAAAAGGTGTAAATGGTGTTGTATGTTTTACAGAAAGAGGTCTGAACCTATTGAAAGAAATGCATCCGATATTACATATAGAGGATTCGACACTTGAAATAGTAGCAGAGTCACAAATGAAAAAATGTGCGCACAAACCTATTTCATACAAATATACGATGAATAGCCTCAAGAAAGGAATTCCACTTAGGGAAATTTTACAAAAGGCTTCATATATTGAACTTGTAGAACAGATACCTAACAAATTGATATATTATATAACACGCTTACCTTCTAAAACATTGGAAGTGTTAGGTTTAAGAGAAAAACCACAAAAATGAAAATAAAAGCTATTACATGTCACGATTGCTATAACTTGGGGGCATCATTACAGGCTTATGCTCTTCAGCATTATTTGGAATCTCAAGGACATGATGTACAAATAATCAACTATAAGCCTTATTATCTTAGTAGGCATTTTAAGTTTGGTTCTGTAAATAACCCCGTGTTTGATCGCCCTATTGTGAAGCAGCTGTATTTGTTGGCAAAGCTTCCTAGGCGTTTGTTGGCACTCTCTCGTAAAAAAGCGTTTGACAGATTCACTGCAAAATACTTACGTCTTACTCGTAGATATAATTCGTATGAGGAATTGAAGGCTGATGCTCCTGAGGCAGATGCCTATATAGCTGGAAGCGACCAGATATGGAATACACTTTTCCCTAATGGACGAGATGCTGCTTTTTATTTAGATTTTGGCAAACCGAATGTTAGAAGAATCAGTTATGCTGCTAGTTTTGCAACCAAAGATGTGGTACCTGAATATCGTGAGTTTGTTAGCAAAGAACTTAAGAATATTGATTTCGTATCAATACGAGAAAAAATATCGTTACCATTGCTGTATTCATTAGGTCGAAATGATGGAGTAGCAGTTTGCGATCCCGTCTTCCTGTTATCTAAAGAGGAATGGACTGGATTGACAAACGAAAGTTCAATTAAAACAGACGAAAAATATTTAGTTGTATATCTTACAGACAAATCTGAAGAAGTTAAGAGAATCGCATTGGATATACACAAGGTAACTGGATGGAAGATTTATGTTGTTGGAGCTTTTAAAGAATCATGGGCACATAAGAATTTTGTCAATGCAGGACCTTTGGATTTTGTAAAACTCATAAACGATGCACAGTATATTATTAGTAATTCTTTTCATGCTACTGCTTTCTCTTTAATATTAGATAAGAATTTTTGTGTTGTAAATCGTAAAGAGGGAATTAATGAACGAATGAAAAGTGTATTGGAAGATGTTGGCTTAAGCCATCGTATGCTTGATTCCTTTGTACATGATCAGTTGCTACAAATTGAATATGCTGATATTCACAAAAAGTTATCTACAGTAATAGAATTTTCAAAGACGTGGTTAAGTAATACATTAAAATAAGAGAGTATGTATATAACTCCATTTGCTTATAACAAAGAAACATCGAAAATATTAAAGGGTATAGCCATTTTGATGATGGTCTTTTTACATCTTTTTAATCGCGATTCGCAAATTGATTTATATGATTCGTGTTTTTTTATAAATGGACATCCTCTTGCGCAATGTTTTGCTAGAGCGTGCAATCCGGTTGGAATGTTCTTATTCCTTAGTGGATATGGAATGTTCTATTCATTTAAACGCAAAAATCCGTTGGGGGGGGTAAAGCGAGTCGTTAGTTTGTATTTAGGTCTTTGGGTTACATATGCTATTTTTATCCCAATCTGTTCTTTATGTATCAATGACAATAAATACCCAGGAACGTTTTTAGAATGTATGTCAAACTTCTTTGCATATACTAATTCCTGGAATCATACAACTTGGTTTATATTACCATTTGCACTAATCATTATAAGTAGTACTTATTTGTTCAGTATTATGAAAACAACCAAACATGTAAGTATTGTTTTCATAATAAGTTTAATGCTTTATTACTGTGTAGCTATAATTTATGGTAAATATTGGAGTCAATTGCAAAACATTCGAATAGCTCTTATTATATGTAGATATTTTGAGCAATTATGTCCATTTCTACTTGGTGCATTGACATGCTTTCATTCATATATTAAGGTGCCATGCAAGTTGTCTTCTATGATAATACAAGTGTTTGTACTTTTACTAATAGTATTATGCTTTGGCTATAGTACATTACATGGTATCCCTGTTTATCCAATTTATAGTGGAGTGTTGATGGTTTTATTTGCGAATCTAAAGTATAAGAGAGGTGTAGCTGACTTTCTGACATTCTTAGGATGTCATTCAATGACTATATGGCTAATTCATATCTATTTTTGTGATGAATTATTGAAGAGTTTTATTTATGGTCTTAGGACTCCCGTACTGATATTCTTAATGGAAATGATTATAAGTATTTCAGTAGCAATTATTATAGATAGAATATTTAATCCTTACAAAGTGAAATTATTGAATTTAATTAAATGAAGCCACACATCCTTATAAACATGCACTACCTTGAGATAGGGGGTGCAGAGACAGCCTTAATAGGTTTGCTCAATGCTTTAGATCCTAAATGTGTGGATGTGGATTTGTTTCTGCACGACCATCGTGGTGAGATGATGCAGTTTATACCCGAATGGGTGAACGTGTTGCCACCAATAAAGGAATATACTATGCTGGAGCGTCCGATAAAAGAACTTGTGAAGCGTGGACATTGGCTGATAGCAGGTGCCAGATTGTGGGCGAAGCATGTCTGCGGAAGGACTTACAAGAAGAACCATAGCAGCTTGCCAAATGCAAGTGTATTTCACTATATGGCTAAATATACCACGCCTTTACTGCCAAGGATAAATCCTAACGTAACTTACGATTTGGCAATTAGTTTTCTTACACCACATCAGATTACACTTCAGAAAATCAATGCCCGTAAGCGTATTGCCTGGATACACACCGACTATACCAAGATTTGGGTAGATGTTGATGATGAATTGCCCGTATGGAGTAAGTACGACTATATTGCAAGTATATCACCAGATGTAACTAAGACTTTCCTTCAGACATTCCCCTCACTTGCCAATACCAACAAAATAGTGGAGATTGAAAATATTCTGTCTCCTGCTTTTGTACGTAGACGTGCAAATATAGAGGATGTAGAGGAAGAATTGAATAGTTTCGGGGGGGGGTAAAAATCCTCACAATAGGAAGATTCAGTGAGCAGAAGAACTTTGATAATTTACCAGACATTTGTAGAAGATTAATTGAAGAAATGACAAGATTATTATCAGTAGGACGCTTCTCTGAAGCAAAGAACTATGACAACGTGCCCGACATCTGCAGACGTATGGTGAAAGAGGGAGTTGACGTTAAGTGGTTTATTATAGGTTACGGTGGTGACGAACAACTTATAAGAAGAAAGATAGAGGAGGCTGGTATGCAAGAGCATGTCATCATCCTTGGTAAACGTAGTAATCCCTACCCATACATCAAGGCATGCGATGTATATGTACAGCCGTCGAGATATGAGGGGAAGAGTGTAACGGTACGTGAGGCACAGATACTTTGTAAGCCCGTGGTGGTTACTGATTATCCTACAGCATCCAGCCAGATAAAGAATGGTGTGGATGGTGTAATAGTGCCAATGGATAATGAAGGCTGCGCCAAAGGTTTGGCAGAGGTCATCACCGACAAAGCACTGCAAGAGCGTCTCGTTGACTATCTTAAGACACACGACTACGGCAATGAGAGCGAAGTGGAGAATATATATCGTATCGTAGAGGAAGGAAAGTTATGAAGCAACATGATTTCTCACTCGACATGCTGCGTATTGTGGCATGTGTGATGGTAGTGATGATGCACATCTGATGAGCTTAAAGATAATTAACGAATTACTCATATTAATTTTATGATACCCCAAATTATTCATTACTGCTGGTTTGGGCGCAATCCATTGCCTGAATCCGCAAAGAAATGTATTGATAGTTGGCGCAAGTTCCTGCCTGACTATGAAATAAAAGAATGGAACGAAGACAACTTCGATGTTAATGTTATTCCATATACCCAACAGGCATACGAAGCTAAGAAATATGCTTTCATAAGTGATTATGCTCGTTTTTGGATTTTATATCATCATGGCGGTATATACTTTGATACAGATGTGGAGGTTATAAAACCGATGGATGATATTATTGAGAGAGGACCATTTTTCGGAATGGAGTTGGTTGATAAAATGAAAAAAAATATTGCTGTCAACCCCGGTCTAGGAATGGCTTCTCTGGCAGGACATCCACTTTACAAACGTATGCTTGATGGATATGTAAATTTGAATTTTATTCTTGAGAATGGTGAGAAGAATCCATTTTCAATGATACCAATGCTCACTGGATTTCTTTCTAATGACGGACTAAAAGTAGATTCGACAATACAGAAAGTTGATGAGGTTACGATTTATCCCCCAGATTTCTTTAACCCTTGGGATGACTTGTTAGGCAAACTGAATAAAACAGCTAACACGCGCACTATACACTGGTATAGCAAGACGTGGATGAAACAAGAATCAGTTACTGTTGTTTGGGCCAAGAGATTGGTGAGAAGAATTTTGAACATAATAAAGTAATGTAAAAATGGATCCACAATTTTACAAACCTATTTTTCTCCATTTGGCAGTGTTGCTTTCACTTTTCTCATTGCCTCAAAACTTGCCTGATAAAATGGAAATACCTTTGAAGTCATATAAAGGAAATGTTATATGGACTATTTCAGCTATTTTTATATTGTGGTTAGGATTGCGTGAGGTTAATATATATTTTGGAGATACTGTGAATTATGCAAAAGAGTTCATGATGATGGAAACGACAGTTCTGTATGATATTGATAGTGATAGAGCGTTTTATTACATTATGTCTTTCTTTGCAAAAACAGGTCTCGGAATTCATGCTTGGTTCTTATTTGTAGAATTCTTTTATTTTGCAGGTACTGCAATTATGGTGAATAAATTTTTCACCAATCAACCTTTATTGGTGTTCGCAGTTGTTTTGGCCTCTTTTTCTTTTTATACGTATGGTGTGAATGGCATCCGCAATGGAATGGCATGTTCTCTGTTTTGCTGGATGTTGGTATTTGTAAAAGAAAAGAAATGGGTATGGGCGGTATTATTTTCCCTATTTGCAGTTAATGTACACTCATCATTGTTTCTTGTAGTGGCGGCTTTTTTACTTGCACGATACTATAAAAATACAAAGGTATATATTGGATGTTGGATTGCATGTATAGTATTATCAATAGTGGCTGGCGGAGTCTTTGAGAATATCTTTCAAAATCAGGGATTACTAAACACAGGTAAGGATGCTGCATATATGTCAAATGCTAGTGCAGATATGGACATGTTCTCAAATACTGGTTTTAGGTATGATTTCCTACTATATAGTTGCGTGCCAATAATTGTTGGATGTTACTATGTGGTTAAGCAACGATTTAATGATGAATGGTATAAGTTATTACTTAATACATATATCATAACAAATTCGGTTTGGGTACTTGTAAATAAAAGTTGGCTATCAAACCGTATGGCTTATTTGTCATGGTTTATGTATGGAATAGTATTGATGTATCCTTTGTTGATGAACCCATGTGTCAAAGGTCGTAAAACAAAGGTAACATTGGCTGTAGTAGGAAATGCAGCGTTTTCGTACCTAATGTGGATAATTGATAAATATTAGATTTATGATGGATAACAAAACACTTACTATTTTTACTCCTGCTTATAATCGTGCTCATACGATAGGCAGAACTTATCAGAGTTTGTGTGATCAGACATGTGATGATTTTGAATGGCTTGTAGTTGACGATGGATCTTCAGACAACACGCGTCAATTAGTGGAAGGGTGGATAAAAGAAGCTAAAATTCCCATACGTTATATATACCAGCAAAATCAAGGAATGCATGGTGCTCACAATACCGCCTATGAGAATATCACTACAGAACTCAATACATGTATTGATTCGGATGACTATATGCCGAATGATGCTGTTGAGAAAATCGTGAACTTTTGGAAGTCGCAGACGCCAGAGAATAAGAAAAAATATGCTGGTATAGTAGGTTTGGATATAAGAGAAGATGGAAATGTTATTGGACATAAGTTTCCTGAAGGATTGCATAGTACTACAACGATGGATTTCCGTGCATATGGAATAGATGGAGACAAAAAAATCGTATATCGTACTGAGGTGATAAAAAAATATCCTTCTTATCCTTTGTTCGAAGGGGAACGTTATGTTGGTCTTGATTACAAATACATTCTTATAGACTTAGATTATGAACTGTTAGTATTGGATGAACCACTTGTTGTAGTAGACTATCAGTTGGATGGTTCAAGTTCAAGTTTGTTTAAGCAATATTGGAATAACCCTAAAGGTTTTTCGTTTTATCGTAAAGAACAGATGAAAATTTATAAGTCATGCAAAAGAAAGTTTAAAGCTTGTGTACATTATGTAGCGATGTCTTTACGTCTACGTAATAATAAGTTTTTGAATGAATCACCGTATAAGATGTTAACAATATTAGCTATTCCTTTTGGAGTAATTTTATACTTCTACATAAAAAAGAAGGTAAGAAGAAATGAAATATTATCTACACATTTTAAAAACTGAGTAACTTTATGAATATAATACCTAAAGTAATCATCATCGGTGGCGATCATCATAATACATTAGGTCTGGTTCGCGCGTTTGGTAAGGAAGGCTATCATATTGTTTTATTTGTTGTTGCTGCAAACAACAAGTCATTTGTTGCACATTCTAAATATATAAATGACTGTTATGTTGTTGATAATGAAAATAAGGTAATAGATATTTTGGTTTCTAAGGTAAAAGAAAACAATGTCAGAATACCAATTATAACGGCATCCGACCAATCTGCAGAACTATTAGATAAGCATTATAATGAGTTGTCAAAACATTTTATAATAGCAAATTGTGGAGGCGAGCAAAATGGTATTTCAAAATGGATGAACAAGGAACGTATGCTTGACGAAGCAAAGAAATGTGGACTAATGCAGCCGTTTAGTATGTTTGTCAATAGCAAAGTCGCTTTTAATATAGACAAACAAGAAATTCCTTTCCCTTGTGTTGTTAAGCCATCAATGAGTAGCCATGCTTCAAAAGACGATTTCCGAATTAGCAAAGACATTAGCAATCTTAGAGATGTACTCAATGATATGTCAAAACGGGATATTCCAGTCATCGTACAAGAATTTATAAAGGTAGATTATGAGTTTTTGATTATCGGTGCTCGTTGCAGAAACACCGGAAAGAACCATATCGTTGGTGGACTACACAAACATAAGTGCTGTAAGGACATAAACAATATGGGAATGTTAGTCACAGCTGAAACTACTCCAGATATTCCAAATGGTATTGAACTTTCCAAGGTGAATACTTTTCTTGAATCAATAGATTATGAGGGATTATATTCGTTAGAGTTTATGATTTCAGGGGATAAAGCATATTTTACTGAAATAAATCTTAGAAATGATGGTTGTCTGTTTTGTTGGACAAATGCAGGTTGTAATATTGCAGTGAATTGGGTGAATGAAATGACTAACGGTATTGTTTCAATATACAATAAGCTACAAAAAAAGAATATGCTTGTTGAAATAAGTTATCTCAAATATTACCGACAGAATATGATTGATATGTTAAGGGATTTTCATAAAGCTGATGCATTTGCAATATTTGACAAACATGATATAAAGCCTTTCCTGTACAAATTTATAAATGCTATTTAATATGAACTTTGCATACTATTTACACGACGAAAAATCGCAAGAGCAGTTTGAACAAACGCTCTTGTGGTTTAAGAGTAGATATAATCTTGTTTCTATAAACGAATTAAGAGACCATATCTATAATGGCAAGCCTTTGAAAAATGCTTGCATGTTGAGTGTTGATGATGGATGGCGTTCGACGTATGATGTTATCTTCCCTGTGATGAAGAAGTATAATGTGCCATTTACCATTTTTGTTTCTCCTCATGTTATGGAGACAGGTATGAACTTTTGGTATTATACCTATCAATTTTGTAATCAGGACGAGATAAAAGCAGAACTAATAAATCGTGGTTGGTATTCTGACGGTGCAAAATCATTTGCTGCAGATATGTTGTTGAAGCAGTTGCCTGTTGATGAAATCTATGATGTTCTTAATATCATTCTTGCCAAACATCCGGAGATAGAGATACCGCGCGGTTTTATGAATATTGATGAGGTCCTCGAATTGCATCATTCTGGTCTGGTAGAGGTTGGTGCTCATACTGTTGTGCATCCAGTGTTGGCTAATGAGACAACAGAGCGTGTAACATCTGAGGTAAAGAGTTCTGTAGAGCGCTTGTCTGATATTCTGAACAAACAGGTAGAGTCTTTCGCATATCCTAACGGTATAGAGGACCTTGACTTTGGCACTCGTGAAATGAATATCGTGAAGAAATGTGGTATTAAGTGTGCTTTCTCTGTTGATCCTGGTGTGATAAATGCTAAGACTAATGCAATGTCAATTCCTCGCTGGGGGTCTATGGCTCGATTGAAGTTTGGACGTCTTGGAATGTATCTACCATCAAGGGCAAATCAAACTAAAATTAGGGAAGAAATTAAAAAGCGCAAGTTACGATGAAGGAGTACAATAAAAAAGATTTGTTTCGTTACGAAGGCAAGAGATGTCATAGCTTAAAAACTCAATTACGTTATCTATTGGTTACCCCTGGTTTCCAATATAGTTATTGTCTACGTCATGCTCAGAATGCGTCCAATCCTATTACAAAAATATTTTGGATACTTGTTTTGAGGCTTATGATGTATTACACTGGCATTCAGATACCTTATCAAACTAGCATAGCCGAGGGCTTGAAATTTGGTCATTGGGGCACTATTGTAATAAATCCAGATGCGAAGATTGGTAAAAACTTCTCCATTTCTCATGGTTGTTGCGTCGGCAATGCAGCAGGGAAACATGCAGGAGTTCCAATCATAGGTGATAATGTAATAATGAATGCTAATGCTGTTGTAGTTGGGGGGATAAAAATTGGTAATAATGTTTTAATAGCTCCCAATGCATTTGTGAATTTTGATGTTCCTGATAATTCTATTGTTATAGGTAACCCTGGTCAGATAATTAGGCGCGATAGTTCACCAACGGCTAAATATATGGTTTATCCAGTTGATAATTATTATATGAAATGAAATATAAAAAAGATGAAAATACTTCAAGTAATAACTTCTCTACAAATCGGTGGTGCAGAAAAACTGATTGCAGAGATTTCTCCAATGCTTCGAGATAGGGGCAATGAGGTAGATGTGTTAGCTTTTGATGGAGTGGAAACTTATATAAAGAAGACATTGGAAGAAACTGGAATTAATGTGTTAAGTTTTGACACAAATTGTAATGTTTATAATCCACTTTTTATTGTAAAGTTGACCAAACTGATGAGGAACTACGATGTGATACATACTCACAATACCGCTCCTCAGATGTTTGCTGCTATCGGTAGCTATTTTGCAAAGTGTAAGCTTGTAACCACTGAACATTCTACTTCTACCCGGCGTCGCAATCATTGGTATTTTAAATATATAGATCGATGGATGTATCATAGATATCAAAAGATAATTTGTATATCTGAGCCATCAGAAAGAAGTCTTCGATCTTATATAGGTAATAATTATCCCATTGTTACGATAAAGAATGGTGTGAATATTAGCAATTTTACTAATGCTGCGATGATAGATCTTGGTATTGGCGAATGTAAGAAAATTACTATGGTTGCAGGTTTTAGATACGAGAAAGATCAGTCTACGGTCATTAAGGCATTGAAGTATCTGCCCGAAGATTTTCATGTTGTTTTGGTTGGCGATGGTGAAAAACGTCAAGAATTAGAGGAACTGATTTCTGACGAACAACTTCAACAGCGTGTACATCTATTGGGTATTCGTAAGGATGTTCCAAATATCTTGCGTTCATCTGATTATATAGTAATGTCCAGTCATCGTGAGGGACTTTCTCTAAGTAATGTGGAGGGTATGAGTGCAGGTCATCCGTTTATTGCCAGTGATGTTGAAGGCTTGCGTGAGGTAACAAAAGGGTATGGACTCCTGTTCCCTCATGGTAATAGCAAAGCTTTGGCAGATATCATATTGAAACTTTCTGGTGATGAACCCTACACTCAGAGTATTGCTGCCAAGTGTTTAGAGCGTGCGCAAATGTTCGATATACAGAAAATGGTAGATGCATATAATAATATTTATTTGAATTTGAAATAATAATATGAACATTACTTATATATCAAAATCGCAGTCGCAAGCTCTGAAAGGTTGCGCTTTGTTTATGATGGTTTTTCTACACCTCTTTAATCAGATATCCAATTTACAGACGACATTCAGTCTGTGTGAGATAGATGGTATGCCACTTGTTAATTTAATGGCGAGGGGGATGGGACCAGTAGAGTTTTATCTATTCTTAAGTGGATATGGACTTTATTATATTTTTAAATCCCAAAAACTAACCGGGGGGGGGTAATTTAGCAAGGCTCGCTAAATTGATGATTATATACTGGTTGAGTTTGATCGTCTTTGTAACCATTGGCAGTTTTATCAAGCCAGATGTATATCCAGGCAATGTTTTGACATGGGTACAAAACATAACTGCATTTCGCACTACTTATAATGGTGAAGCATGGTTTCTTTTTCCTTATATTCTTACATCGTTGACATGTGCGGGCTTATTTAAATTGCTTGATCGTTTTAGAGGACTTAAGGTATTCATTGTTTGTGTAGGATTATACATGGGCAGTTGCTTTCTAATCAGTAGGTACTATGCTTCATACTTTGATAGTCATTACGCTGTTTACCATGTTGTGCTATATTTAGAGTTTTTGCTACCATTTATGTTAGGATCTATTTTTTGTAAGTATGCAAATAATGAACAGAATGGTATTTTAAAGCGCTTCTTTAATAGTATTCCGCAATGGGTGCTAATTTTATCTCTTCTGTTGTTATACATTTCACGATGTATTATCTCTTCTGCTGCATTTTCTCCATTTTATGTTTGTATGTTCATTCTTTTGTTCCTCAGAATAAAATGGTGGAGCTGGCTTGAACGTAGTATGATGTTTCTTGGAAAGTTCAGCACATCGGTATGGCTTATTCACACTTGGTTTTGCTATTATCTCTTCCATGATTTTATATACGGTTTTCATTACCCTATGTTGATATTGGTGGTAGAATTTGCTGTCAGCATAATGTCTGGGTATGTGATACAGAAGATTGCAAAAGTGGTGTATCAGGTAGTGAGGTTGTAGAATAGCAGGTGTTAGTTCTCTTTACTTTGTCGAATTTGAAAATATATAGTTTATAGATAATGCGTTATAGAATTGAAATCGTTATCTTTGCATTAACAGACCATGAGGTTTGTTTGTGATAACATCAATGATTTTAAATCTGTAAATTATGACTACTCTCGAGATAAGAAATGTTGGACCATTATTGTCGGCATATATTGAATTCAAGAAATGCACCCTGTTTATAGGTGAACAAGGTGCAGGTAAAAGTACAATCGCAAAGTTGTATTCGCTTTTCACTTGGCTTGAAAAGGGATTGTTAAGACATACGATTTCTGAAGATTCGGTGATAAAATATAATCGGTTTAAAAACAAGTATGCTGCATATCATAATCTGAAATCATACTTCTCAGAACAATCATACATCCTATATACGGGTGAGCAGTATGTATTTGAATACGAAAATGAGCACTTAGACATTAGGAAAAATGATTCAAATGGAGAGTTGAATGCTGCTAAGGTGATGTATGTTCCTGCAGAACGTAACTTGCTGAGCGTGGTGGAGAGTAGCAAATTGCAAAGTGGATTGTCTGAATCAATGCAAACCTTGATGGAGGAACTGAACAATGCCAAGGTTTATTATGCTAAAGGTGTGGATTTGCCTATAGGAGGAATGAACTTTACATATGACAGGCTTAACAAGGTGAGTTGGATTAATGGAAAGAATGCTAATGGTAGGGAGTTTAAAATTGCATTGAAGGAAGCTTCAAGTGGTTATCAGTCGTTGATGCCGTTGACGCTTGTTTGTCATTATTTATCGGATCTTGTTCATAATAGTGGGGCGGATACAATGGACTATAACGAACAGAAACGCTTGCAACAGGAGGTGAATAAAATAATGGAGGATAATGCCATTTCTGATACTGTAAAGAGTGCTATGCTTAGAAATGTATCTGCCAGATATAGATATACGGAGAATGTAAATGTGGTGGAGGAAATGGAGCAAAACCTATACCCAGAATCACAAAAGCGTGTGTTGTTTGACCTGCTTAGCATCAACAATAGATTGGAGCGTAACAAATTGGTGTTAACAACGCATAGTCCGTATCTGGTGAACTATGTGACCCTTGTTGTAAAAGCTGCAATGATAGAACAGAAGATTCCAGAAAATTCTGTTGAACTGAAAGATTCATTATACGGTGTCGTTCCGTCAGAGTCTATAATGAAAGCTTCTGATTTGCATATATATGAATTGAAAGATGGTGAAGCAATATTATTGGAAAACTATGATGGTATTCCTTCGGATTCGAACTATCTAAATCAACAGATGGCTGAGACGAACTATTTGTTTGACCAACTGCTTGACATCGAAGAACAAATACAGGAGGCATAAATATGGCGGAGGTAGTAGATTTCTTTATTCCCAAATGCCAAGTGATTGGAATAAAGGCAGAAATATTTGGTATTTGTGATGATGATGACGTGGCTGAGAAGACTCCTGCACATGTCAGTTTTGATAACGATGAGAAATGGGGTGCTATTATAAAAAACTATAGTGGAAAACCATTGAATTTTACAGCGGTGGACAATTGTGTTGTTGTCCGTAGAGATAATGACGATATGGAAAACCGCTGTGATGCAATGTTGTCAAATGCTGACAATTTGGTGTTTATAGAATTAAAGAATGAACGTCAGAGATGGCTTACGCATGCTGTTGAACAGTTGCAGAAAACAATAGACGTATTTAAGCAATACAACGATATTAGTCGGTATAAAAATAAGCGTGCATTTGCTTGTAATATTAGACATCCTAAATTTGCGTATAGCAACATGGAACAGAAGCAGAAATTTTACCAAACAAATCGTTTTAGATTATTTGATGAGATGACAATCGTGTTCCGATAGAGGTTTTTCGTTGTGAACATATATTGGATGTAATAATAATTAATCCCCGTCCGAATGACGGCATAAGTGCAGAGCGATACTGCGACGGGGAACAACTTTTTATTTTATTATTTGTTTTTCTGTTAGTGGAGTAGGGTTTTATAATTCCACTAACGCATACATATAAATACGATAATTTTATAATCGTTTTGAGGTAGGCTTTTCTGTATAGAAGAGTCTGCCCTAAGGTGTATTGTTTTTTATGAATATCCTTCACGTAGTAAACATCTACTTTGTTCTCCCTTATTTTATCGGAGACCAGTTTACGTATTTCAAGGAACGTGGCTATAAGATGAATGTTGTCTGTAGCCCAAGTGAGTATCTGGCTGATTATGCCAAGAAGCAAGGCTTCGACTATATTGAGACTCCAGTGAACAGGAGTATTTCAATAAAGCAAGACTTGGCAAGTATATGGAACATCTGCAAGTTTATACGCAAGAAGAAGATTGATATCGTTGTAGGGCATACGCCTAAGGGTGCGTTGCTTGCGATGATTGCCGGATGGCTGTGCAGGGTGCCAAAGCGTATATACTTCCGACATGGTCTGGTTTATGAAACGAGTCATGGATTGAGGCGGACTATTCTAAAGACTGTAGATCGTATTGCATCGGCTTGCGCAACGCAGATTGTTTGCGTTAGTCCGTCTGTGCTTAAGCGTAGTATAGAGGACAGACTTGCTCCTACCAAGAAGCAAATGATTCTGAGCAAGGGCACATGTAATGGTATTGATACGCAGGGACACTTTAATCCTGCAAACATTGACAAGGCACGACTAAATGAACTGAAAGCGAAGTATGGCATAAAGGATGATGATTTCGTTATTGGTTATTCAGGTCGTATGGTGCGCGATAAGGGTATCATAGAGCTGGTGCGAGCTTTTGATAAACTAAAGCATGCTGACAACTGCAAGCTATTGTTGGTGGGTATGTTTGAAAAGCGTGACGCTCTGCCTGATGATGTGAAGAACCGCATCGAGAATGATCCTCGCATTATATACACAGGTTTTATTAATGGTGGCATGGAGTATTATTATGCCTTGATGGATGTGTATGTGTTGGCTTCGTATCGCGAGGGGTTCCCTACAGGTGTGCTTGAGGCGCAGGCTATGGAGAAACCTGTTATTACCACTCGTGTGACGGGGTGTTGCGACTCAATAGTGGATGGCACTACGGGCTTGTTTGTTGATAATGATGCTGATGACTTGGCTGCAAAGATTGACCTCGTGCGTATTGATAACGTTATTGATGGAAGGGAAGGGAGAAAATGGGTGGTTGAGAATTATGACTGCCACATGATTTGGAAAGAAATAGAGAAACTGTACTAAAACTGATAAGTTGATGAAGAAGATATTGATAACTGGTGCCAATAGTTTTATTGGCACTTCGGTAGAAGCGTGGTTGCTTCGCAATAATAATGAGTATAAGGTTGATACGGTAGACACTATGAATGATGCCTGGAAGAAGGCTGACTTTACGCAGTATGATGTGGTGTTTCATGTGGCAGGCATTGCTCATGTTGACCCAAAGCCTGAGATGGCTCCATTATATTATAAGGTGAACCGTGACCTGACTGTGGAGATTGCAAAACATGCAAAAGCATCGGGTGTTAAACAGTTTGTGTTTATGAGTTCGCAAATAGTATATCATGCAAGCAAGTCGTTGGCAGGAACTGTTATAGGCAAGAATACCAAGCCAAATCCAAATGACTTTTATGGTGACTCGAAGTTGCAGGCTGAGAAGGGACTGAACGAATTGGCTTCGGACGATTTCAAGGTAGTAAACCTTCGTCCTTGTATGATTTATGGTTCTAACGGTAAAGGCAACTTCCAACGTTTGGCTCGTTTGGCATTGAAAACGCCGATATTCCCTCTGTGGCATAACAAACGATCTATGTTGTATATTGACAATCTGTGTGAATTTGTGAAGCAGGTTATCGACCGACAAATGGCTGGAACTTTCCATCTGCAGAACAAGGAGTATGCTGATACAGTAGAGATTGTGCGCTATTATGCCAAGGCTAACGGTCACGCTCTGTGGTGTACACGTTTGTTCAATCCATTGGTATGGTTCGGCTCTTTCTTTTTGACTCCTCTGTGCAAGATGTTTGCCAACCAATACTATGAGCAGGATTTGACAACGTACGACTTTGAATATCAGCTTGTGTCGTTTAAGGATTCTTTGAAACGTATCAAACTCTGATGGATAAAACTAAAGAGGCTCTGTATGGACTGATTCGAATGGCATTGACAGGGGAGGTGTCTATGGCGTTTCCTGAATCAGTGGATTGGAATGTTCTCTATGACTATGCCAAGATGCAAGGTGTTGCAGCCATCGCTATGGATGGACTGCAGACCTTGATGAATAAGACGGACTTTACTCCTGTTGGGCTGGATGTAAAGACAAAACTGCAATGGTATGCCTTGGCAATGTCTATTGAAAAAAAGTATACTAAGCAGTTGGAGTCAAGCAAAGAACTTGCGTCTGTTTGGGACGGGACTGGTATACGAACGTTAGTGTTGAAAGGGTTTGCCTTTGCCCAATATTATCCTAAACCTATGCAACGTCTGGCTTCGGATATGGATTGCTATTTGTGTGGAAGATATGAGGATGGCAATCGTGAGATGGAGCGTATGGGGATAGTTGTAAGTAGAGAAGACTATCGTCATTCTACTTTCTTGTATAAGGATGTTTTTGTTGAAAATCATAAGATTTGTACTACAGTAAGAGGAAAGAAACAGCGTAAGCGTTTTGAGGCTTATCTTCGTTCGTTGCTTGAGAATGAACCGACTGTAGATATTGACGGTTCATATTTGGAAATGCCGTGTGACAGATTCAATACCCTTTATTTCCTGCAACATTGTCATAGACATTTCTTGCGTGAGGGTATCACGTTGCGGTATATCTGTGACTGGGCAATGATACTTAAAAGTGCAGATTGTTTTGATTCTGAATTTTGGAATGAATGTGATAAGAATGACCTTAAACCTTTTGCCGAATCAATGACACGTCTGGCATACGTGGTATGTGGGGTTAAGGCTCCGTGGTTGAATGGTGATGTTATGTTGCAGATTCAAGACAGTATGATCCTTGACGATTGCTACAGCATTGCCGACAATGCCATAAAGTACGGCAACAGTCTGAAGGCTCACGTACAAATGGTTAAAAACATGTTGGGCATGCGCTGGAAATACAATTATTTCTCGCAGCGGTCGATGGAGATAGAACTGATAAGCTCGGTTTGGAGTAATTGGGTGGAGAAGGAGCCGAAGATATAACTATCCTAATAAAATAAATAGGGTGTCCAGTTCGTTGTACCAAATTTAGCTCACTTTCCTGAACGTTTTGGTTCGTTCTGTAACCCAGTTCTTGGACAGGTGCTCGGTTGACCAAGTACAGATGTCCTTGAGTTTAACATTTACAATGCGCTCTTTGAAATTAACTGTTTTGTAACGAATTCGTTCGCGACTTTTGAATATAACAGGTAAGCAGTCAAATTAGGGTTTACCTCTGAAGTTTATATCTTTGCGCTGAACAAAAATTTTAAAAATATGTACAGCAACGAAGATTTAGAACACTTTTATTTCAAGTGCCAAACAGAGGCTTTACCTCATGGTCAATCCCTTCAGTCATTTTGTCTGAACAATAATGTGCCTTACAGCCTCTTTTCAAAATGCTATAGTGATACCCTCCGCAAAGTTGTGTTTGATCCGCATGTTTATGTACGATAAAGTTGGCAGTATGCTTTTTGAAAAGAATTTTCATACAAATTCTTAGTATCATTAGTACGATGAAGCTTCATGGCAGTTCTGTTTGGAGTTACCTTGGTAATTTTTTCAAAAAATCTTTGAGGGGGGCAAGGACTATCCTTCACTCCTACCCTCTTGTATCGGATTGGAGTAGTCCACAATGTTAATTTACAATCGATTTTTTAACAAAATCAATAAAGGTAGGCACTGAAAAGTGCCTGCTCTTTGGGGTATGCCCTAATTTGACTGCTTACCAGATATCGTAGGATTGATACCCTATATAAAAAAAGGTTTTGAGAAATAAGGTACTTTATAAAGATAATAAGGTACGTTTGGCTGATTATTGTTAACCGCTTTGATTAAAAGGTGGTTGCTGGGTATAGGAAAAAAGAAGATAATACGACAATTAATAATTAGAGATAATGAACGGAAGAATGTTAGTCCCATATTTTGAAAAGCAACGCAAGCTGACGCAACGGGCTGACCATCAGAATAGCGTTTCAACAAGATCTATTGTTTATCCTTGTTTTAAATTGGTGTATAATCATAATTGGAATGATTATGGTTTTTACACATGGTTTACCTTGTGGTATATTCCGGCAAGGGGTGAACGCGTAATTATAGGTGATATGAAAATTATGAATAGTGGCGGAGATGCTTATGATATGATGAAGGGTAGTTTTGATAAACTTGATGATAGCTTCTGTTCTGTGGGTATGGATACGTCGTTTTACAAGAATTTAAAAAAAGTGTTTAAACGAAGGACAACAAGTGTAATATTAAGTGCTCTGAGAGATTGTGCTACTAACCCACAGATATATGAGGCATTTAATAGTCTTCCTGCATTTATAAATTCATTGAATAGAGATATTGCGACTAAGAAGGCTATCAAAGAAGCGAGATTCTTGCTTGAGGGAATAAATATGAGTGAGGCATATTCTTTTGATTACTATTTTACTCCAATATATAATACAAAGGTAACGGCTATATGGAATGTTAATCTTGAATATGGTTGTCCTTCTTATAAGCGTACATATTCTGTTATAGGTGAAAATGGTGTAGGAAAGACTCAGCTTATGGCGAATATGGTAAAGGAATTGATAGGCGAAAAGTTAAAAGACATGAGTCGTAAACCTATGATTTCGTCTGTAATGGTGATATGCTCTTCTAAGTTTGATGCCTACAATGAGATAGAAACCGACCAAGCCAGAATTCCTACAGTGATATGGGATGTTGTACAGACTGATAATACATTGGAACATCTTGTCAGTGCTATAAATGAAATTATAGTTAGAGGAACTTACTATGTAAATGGTGAAATACTGACGATGAGCGAGAGATATTTGAAACTTCTGTGTTCACATTTAGGGGAGTCTGTTGGTGGAATAATAGATATAAAGGAAAAGAAAGAAGATGATGTTGTTGTGGAACGACAAGTGATACTTGATAGACCTCGACTTGAAGAAGTTGTGAAAGAGTTGAGTACTGGTCAATTACAGATTCTTTCACTTATTACATATATTTGTGCCAATGTTCATTTAAACTCGCTTATTGTGATAGATGAACCTGAAGTTCACTTGCATCCAAGATTAATTACCAATTTTGTAAAAACCTTGAATGAACTACTTGAAAGGTTTGACAGTTATGCCATCATAGCAACTCATTCGCCCTTAGTTGTAAGAGAGTGTGTACAAAAAAATGTTTATATGATGGTACGTAGTAAGGACAATATTCCAACAATTGGCAGTGTGGCTTTCAATACTTTCGGTGAGGATTTGTCTTTATTGTATCAAAATATCTTTGGATGTGACGAAAGAGACAGCTACTTCTATAAAACAGTTGAAGAACGTGCACAAAACATACGTAATAGCTCATACGATGAGGTTATAGATGATTTTAAACAGGCAAATGTGAATTTGTCGTTGAATGGAAAGATGGTAGTACGTGATTATTTTAGTTCGAAAGAGGGGTAATTATGAGAAATATTAAACCTTCGTCAATGACTGTAGAAGATTCTTTGGAGAATTTTGGGAAGAAACTGAATAAGGTAGTTAATAAAGATGGAATTAAACAAGACAATCCTGTTTGTAATGTTTTCCATTCAGAAAAAAGCAATTTACAAAAATACTTTGCCGAATATAATGCAAACACTCGACCTTGCAAACTTGAACATATAAGGTCTCATTATGTTGACAAGGGAACAAGAAATGCGCTATATAATATGTATAATAGACAGCGTAGTTATATGCAGAATGAATGGGAAATAATAGCAAAGAAGGATGGTGAACTTCAGATGTGTCCTATTTGCGGAATGAAGCCAGTAACAGATTGGGACCATTATATACCTCGTTCTGTTATGCCAGAATATTCAATGCATCTACAGAACTTAATTCCAACTTGTGGTGATTGTAATGGTAATAAAAGTAATGATTGGTTGGAAGATGGAAGGCGTATCTATTTTAATGCGTATTATGATAAGGCTCCTGATTTGAATGAGGTTTTGAATGTTGTTGTTACAATTAATAATGATTTGCCTTTTGTTTCTATTTCTTTAAAAGAGACGAAAGATGATACTCCTGATTATATAAAAATAGCCTGCTCTACCATTAGTCAACTGAATATAATAAAGATGTATTGGCAACCAAAAATAAATGAGGTCGTAAGGAAGTATGTCAGTCATAGTATTAGTCGAGTGAATGTAAGGCGTAGAATGAATAAACATATCTGCATTACAGAAGTGTGGAATGAAGAAAAAGAAGTTCTGCAAGATGTTGTAAAGAATTCAACCGATACTAATTTTATAGAAAGATTGGTATATCATAATATAATAGTATCAGATCTTTTCTCAAAATGGTTCTTGGCATTGTGAAGAAAGGAGTGAAGATTATAGTTTTTCATACTTAGGTTTAATATTAATAGAATATGTCAACTGTAGATAAACTTGCAAGGACAAAACCTAAAGGAAATGCCAGTTCTAGGTCTTTAAATAGATTTGAAGACCAAATAAATCGGAGTTTGAATTTATTGCTGAAGATGGAGGATAATCAATTTATACTGGTACACTTTTTCTTTGTACCACACTTTTAAAATAAAGCACATATATATAATTATTTTATGATAAATTACATCTTTATTTTCGTTCTGCTTCTTCTAGCAGAACTTGTGTATTTCCGCATTGCGGATAAGTATAACATAATTGACAAGCCAAACCAAAGGTCGTCGCATTCGACGATTGTATTGCGTGGCGGTGGCATTATCTTCCTGATTGGGGCTTGGGTGTGGAGTGCATTCTTCGGTTTTGAATATCCTTGGTTCTTAGCTGGACTGACGCTTGTAGCTGGGGTTAGCTTTGTGGATGATATTCGGTCTTTACCTGACTCGATGAGGTTGGTGGCTCAGTTTGCTGCAGCTGCTATGGCTTTCTATCAATTAGACATTCTGCATTGGGATATGTGGTGGATAGTGTTGGTGGCTCTGATTGTTTATGTAGGGGCTACGAATGTGATTAACTTTATGGATGGAATAAATGGAATAACGGCAGGATATTCATTAGCTGTTTTACTTCCATTAGCTGCTTTAAATACTGACAATGAGTATGTGGCGCAATCGCTGATCGTTACAACAATTATTGCAGCAATAGTGTTTTGTATATTTAATTTCAGACCGAAGGGTAAGGCTAAGTGTTTTGCTGGCGATGTAGGGTCAATTGGTATAGCATTCATTATGTTGTTTCTGTTAGGTAATGTTATTATCAAGACAGAAGATATAACATGGCTGATATTCTTATTAGTATATGGCGTGGATGGTTGTTTGACTATCATACATCGTATTATGTTGCATGAGAATTTAGGTGAGGCACATAGAAAGCATGCTTACCAGATTATGGCGAACGAACTGAAGATTGGACATGTAAAAGTTACGCTACTATATATGGCTATGCAGTTGGCTGTATCGTTGGGATTTGTTTATCTATGTCCTAATACTGCGCTTTACCATTGGATGTATTTGATTGGAGCATTAGCTGTACTGGCTATCGCCTACGTATTATTCATGAAGAAATATTATCACTTGCATGAGAAATACCTTAATTCACTAAAGAAGTAATGAAGTCGTCTAAACTTTTCTGACGAAGATTATATTTAAACTTTTATCTCTTCTAAATTCAATATTTACAAATTTCAAGACATGAATTTCACCGATTATATGAACGTCTTTCGTATAATTTATGGGGTTCATGTTTTGTTCGTTTACAACAATTATGGAAATTAATAAAGACCTTTTAGGTAAGCTCTTTGAGCAAGCTGTTGTTAATCCTCGATTGCGGCAAAATTTAGATTTGCGAACATCTGCTAATGATAATTCGCAACGTATGCTGAATGCTCTGTTGCCAGGAACCGTTGTACCTATCCACAGGCATCCACAAAGTACGGAGAATGTTTTTCTCCTGTGTGGTAAGATTGTGGAGGTTATCTGTGATGAAAATGGAAACGAGATAGAGCGTATTCATCTTGACCCCACGGTTGGTAATTATGGTTGTGTTGTGCCACAAGGTGTATGGCACACAGTGGAAGTACTGGAACCATCGGTTATATACGAATCAAAGGACGGAAAATATGGGGAGGATGGTAGTGAGACGCTTGATGCTTTCAAAGCAAAGGAAGCGAAAAACAAGGAACAGGCTTCAGCCACATTCTCAAACAGTCTTGGCGATTTGAAAAAGAACATTGAGTATCTGATTGGCATGGAACGCCAGTCAGGAAGCATGGATGTCATTACTCCACTCTATGTGTCGCGTATGCTGAATGTACCTTTGGAAGAGGTGGAGAAAGTGATGAAAGACATAGAATAGATACGAATGCAATTTTTGCGTAAAAATGTTATAGTAAATAATGATTGACAAAATTCCTTTCAAAGTTTCTGCTCGAACTGCTCGTCTTATTGGTAGAGAAAATGTTGCGACTGCTAAAGGTGCGATAATTGAGTTGGTAAAGAATGGGTATGATGCTGATAGTCCTTTCTGTATTGTATTTATTGATAACAAATATGGTGTATACCATAGTATGCTTACAAAAGAAGACTATGAACATTTGCTTTCTCTTGGTGTTGACACAACCTTACTTGGCTCTATTTATCAAGCAAGAGATGGAGCTTATTATGAAAATACAAATGTCGATATTCTGAAAATAGGACTATTAAAAGAAGTATTGCGAAGTTATACGAATATATACATCATTGATGGTGGAGACGGAATGACCGAAAATATCATCCGTAATTATTGGATGACTATTGGTACGGACAATAAATCAAGTCATTATCTTACCAATGGTGGACGAGTGAGAGCTGGTGCAAAAGGAATAGGGCGTTTTGCTTTGGACAAACTTGGAGAACAATGTGAAATGTATACCTTTCCAGACGATAAAGTACATAAAGATAAAGAAGTAAGAAGGTACACAGGTTATCATTGGCATGTTAATTGGAATGATTTTGAAAATGACAATACAACAATAGATAGAATAGATGCTGAATTAGAAGGAATTTCTAATCATTCATATATGGATATGCTAAAAACATTGCCACTTACAAACAACCTTAAACACTATTTGTGGGAAAATAAAACTACTCATGGCACAATTATTAAGATTTCAAAGCCTAGAGATGTATGGGAAGATGATGCAATTAATAGAGTTTATGAGGATTTGGGCGTGTTAGTACCTCCTACAGAAAATCCTGAGTTTACTATTTTCCTTCAATCACTTGACAAACCAGCTAAATATGGAAAAATAGATAGTCCTTTTTGTGATGAATTTGACTATAAAGTTGTAGCACATGCAGAAACTAATCAAACTGTAAATATTCAAATTTTTCGACAGGAATATAATACAGAAGCAATTTCCCCTTCTTTTTTTGATCGTGAAAATCAAAAGAAATATCCATATCGCAAGGAAGATTTTATTCGTGGATATTGGACTACTGTTCGTACTTTTTCACAATTGATACCTGGTTTTCGAGATACAGACATAGATAGGATTTTTGAGAAAATCGGTTCATTTGATTTTTCTTTCTATTATTTGAAACGTTCTGCCACACGAAAAGATGAAACTCGTTTTTTTTATAGACAATGCCCATACAATCTCAGAAAAAGTTGGCTTGACAAATATGGTGGTATAAAATTGTTCAGAGATAAATTTAGGGTTCGTCCATATGGAGAAAAACACGATTCTGCATTTGATTGGTTAGGGTTAGGTATACGTAAGAATAATAGTCCTGCAGGTATTGCAAAAAGTCAAGGTGGCTATCGTGTCGAATCAGAGAATATTGCAGGTTCTATTCTTATTTCACGAATATCAAATATTGATTTTGAAGATAAATCAAGCCGAGAAGGTTTGCAAGAGAATAAGACATTCTCTATATTTAAACAGATTATAATTGGTATTATTAAGATATTTGAGGATGATAGATCTTTAATAGCTCGTGAATTTGTTGCAGACGATGAGTTCCGCAATGGAGAAGTCCGTGATAGAGAACGAGCAGAGGAACTTGCCAACAAAATAATTGCAGAAAATCGTGGAAAACAAAATTACACAAAAGATGAAGATTCCACAGATTACAGACTACACCTTCTTGCTGCTGTTAACGAACAAAAGAATGAAGAAATAAAACAATTGCGTGAAGAGCAAAGAATTCTTCGTGCTTTAGCCAGTAGTGGACTTATGTTAGCTTCATTTGCACATGATTTGAGCAAACTTAATGATTCCCTCCAATATAGGTATGAAAAAATAGAAAATCTTTTTAACGCAAAAGTCACAGTAAATGACTTTCCAAATGTTCGCAGGAAAAATCCTTTTCTTTTGCTAAATCAAGCTAAAGAAAATGATATAAAGATGCAACGTTGGCTAAATTTTTCAACAGATATAGTAAAGAAAGATAAACGAAGAAGAAAATCTGTTGGCTTTATACCATATCTTGATAAACTCGAAGAAACGTGGTCAGGGTTATTGGAGGAACGTGGTATTAAGTTCATTCATTCAAATGTGGATGATGCATACATTAGAGCGTTTGAGATAGATTTTGACAGTATTTTCTATAATTTGATGTCAAATTCCATAGAAGCTTTTATTCGAATGAAAGAGGACAGAGAACGAATTATAGAGATCACTGTTGAAATAACAGAAAGAGCCATAGTCTGTTCTTATCATGACAATGGTCCTGGTCTTTCCAAAGATATTGTTACGCCAAATGATATTTTTCAGCCACTGTTTACAACAAAACGCAGTGCCAGTACAGGTGAAGAAGTAGGCACTGGTTTAGGTATGTGGCTTGTGAAATTAATAGCAGAAGACAATGATGCGCGTATTGTACTGCTTACGCCGAATGAAGGATTTGGTTTACAAATAATTTTTCCAATAAAATATAAAAATAGTTATGGATTATAAGATAATGTTTATTGACGAGGAATCAACTCAGCATGATGATTTCTTGGATCATTTTGAAAAATATTGGCCCGAAGTTAAGCCTCAATGTGAATTTCCTTCTCAAACAATAGATGAAATGTTGGAGAAAATAGAGTCATATCATCCAGACGCTGTTGTTGTAGACTTTCAGTTGAATGATAAGAAAGAGGATATCAAGTACAATGTTTCTTACAACGGAGTTGAACTCATAAAAGCGATATGTAAAGAGATGTTGGATTTTCCTTGTTTTGTCATAACATCGCATGATGATGATGCCGTCAATGATTCCGATGATGTGAATTTGGTCTATGTGAAAAAGAACCTGCATTTTTCTGATGAAGAATGTGGAAAAGTTTCTTTCGCTCAAAGGGTAAAAAGCCAAGTGGATAAATTTCACTCAAAAATATCCAGTGCAAGAACAGAATTATCCCAACTCATTAAAAAGCGAAATGAAGGAAATGCAAACATTCAAGATGAAGAACGCATTATAGAATTGGATTCATTTTTGGAGAAAATTTATGGAAAACAAAATTCAGTTCCTTCTCAAATGAAGACATTATCGAATATAGACAGACTGAAAACCTTAATAGAGAAAGTAGATTGTTTGATAAATAAATTGGATTAGAAGATGTCACATCCGTTTCGTAATATATCGCCAAAACGAACCTGCACTAAAAAACGTTCCAAGTATAATGCTTATAAACCATTTCTCGCGGAAGACTTTAACCACAAATGTGGATATACGGACTGTTCTGACTATTGGTTTGGAGGACAACGTTGTTTTCAAATAGATCATTTTAAGCCAAAGGAAAAATATCCATTATTGGTAAATGAATATAGCAATCTGGTATACTGTTGTTCATATGTCAATCGGGCAAAATGGGATGATGATAATGCTAATTATCTGGATCCATGTAGTGTTGACTACAATAAACATTTTGAACGAGATAATAGAGGATTCATAACAGCAATAAGTACTCAAGCTCAATATATGGTGGATCATCTACAACTTAATTTGTTCCGCTATGCAATCTGTTGGAATTTAGATCGGCTTAGAGAAAAAATAAATATACTAAAGAAGGTTGCTACAACATCCGAAGAAAAAGATTTATTATTATCCTTATATGCAGAATATGATAAATATGAGGATTATCTTAAAGACAGTCAATAAGAGAGATCTATGATATTACAGAGTATATTTCCTTTCTTAAAACGTAATCTAACTAAAGACCCTTACTGTATAAATAGAATTTTTGTAAGCTTATACATCATATTCAACAAAGTTTCAGTATATAATGAATTTATTTCCGATTATGTTATCAAAAAAGATGATAAGGATTATGAAGCATTGGATAAAGTGATATCTTTCTTGTCAAAGATAAAAGTTAAGAAAATAAGCATGGAGGATATGACTAAACTCTTTGAGTTTGTTATATCTCCATCTGATAGAATTGTTACTGGAGCCATTTATACTCCTCAAAAAATTAGAAATAGAATATTATACACATGTTTAGCTAAACAAGATAATTTAATTAATATTCGTGTTGCAGACATAGCCTGTGGATGTGGTGGCTTTCTTCTTGATGCTGCACAAATCATTCATAAAAAAACGGGGCAATCCTACTATCGAATATTCAAACACAACATATACGGCATTGATATTCAATCGTATTCTATAGAACGATGTAAAATACTACTAAATCTTTTAGCTTTGTCTGAAGGTGAATGTACAGATCTTGAACTCAATTTATTGTGTGCCGATACATTGGATTTCAAAAATGATAAATGGAACCATAAATTCAATAATTTTGATGTTATTGTTGGTAATCCACCTTATGTTTGTGCACGAAATATGGATGAAAAAATTAAAGAAAAAACGAAATTGTATGAAGTGTGCAAATCTGGTTCTACAGATTTATATATACCGTTTTTTCAAATAGCAATTGAAATGCTAAAAAAAAATGGTATTTTAGGTTTTATAACAATGAATACATTTCTAAAAAGCCTAAACGCACGCGAATTGAGAAGATATTTTTTAGATAAGCGTTTTGATATTCAAATTGTAGATTTTCGTGGACATCAAATCTTTAGAAGTAAAAGTACATATACATGTTTGTTTTTTCTAAATAAAAAGAATAGTAATACGATTCATTATTATTGTGATGAATCTGCGCAATTAAAAAAACATATAAACTTTTTAGATATATCCTTTGATATATTGGATGCTGAAAAAGGATGGAATTTAAATGACTATATTGTCGCAAACAAAATGGAGAATATAGGTATCCCTTTGGCAAAGTTCTGTCAATCTCGTCATGGAATAGCAACATTAAGTAATAAGACTTATATTTTTACGCCAATAGGATGTGATGATATTTATTATTATTTATCTAAAGATGGTTGTGTTTATCCAATTGAGAGAAGTATATGTAAGGATATAGTTAATTCAAACAAACTGAACTCGAACACAAATTTGAAAAATCTTATAGACAAAGTTATTTTCCCATATTATATAGATGACGGTAAAGCTTCAATAATAGGAGAAGATAAGATGTGTAGGGATTTTCCAATGGCTTATTCCTATTTAAAAACTCAAAGAGTTCACCTTTACAATCGTGATAAAGGAAAAGGAAAAAACTATCCTGTGTGGTATGCTTATGGACGAACCCAATCGTTAGTGATGCCTCCTATAAAAATGTTTTTCCCAAAAATAGCAAATAAGCCATTACATTGTGTCATTGTAAATGACCCAAATTTGCTATTATACAATGGAATGGCTATCGTTGGAGAAAATGAAAGAAAGATGAAACTATTACAAAAGATATTAGAATCAAAATTCTTTTGGAACTATGTCGTCGCTAATAGTAAGCCTTACACATCAGGATATTATTCTTTGAATGGAGCAAATACAAAAAATTTTGGAATACCTCTATTAACAAAGGAAGAAGAAAATAAACTATTGGAACTTAAAGACCATGATGAAATAGAGACATGGTTACTCCAATTCTATTCTTAGAGTGAGAAAAATCAGCATGACAATGATAGAGACTGATTATACAGAATATAGACACATTCATTCATTGATAAAAGCCAATGAATATGAGAAAGCAATTCGGAAAAGTTTGGATTTCTTGCGTTCTGTAGCCGAAAAATATATGCGCTTGGAACTCTACAATGACCAAGAGTATGATGGAGATGACTTCTTTACACATAGTGTTGAAGAATTGCTGGCACGTACATTGAGAGATGATAATGTGCCAGTGAAAATTGTTTACGAGGCAGAAGATGAAATGATGGATATCGAGGGAATGGAGGCATATTGTGAGTATAGCCTTTGTTCTTTTGAGCATGTCCATGAGGCGGTAAGCTATCGTTTGGCAGATGAGAATACATATATTGCAGAACTTGACAAGCAGATCGCTCGTTACGCAAGAGATTACAAGCGAAATATTGAACGAGATGATTTTTCCGACTCATTATTCTTGTACCAATATGAGGTATTGGGAAAACTGCTCGGCAAGAAAATCGAATATTTGAAAGAGTGTGATAGAGGGGAAGAATGCAAGAACATACTTGAAGAATACAAATATGTGCCAGCTATTTGTTCGTTGAAGATAAACGAGCTTATAGAAAAAGAGTTAGACGATGAGGCTTTGATGGAAATTGACAAGAGCATCAATGCATACGGAGATGATGACTACAGCAATACAAAGGAGTGGCATTTGCAAAAGATTGGTATCTTGAAGAAACGTCATGACAAGAAAGGCATTATAGATGAATACAGAAAATTGTTTAGGCAATTCTTAAGCGAGAAACGAACCTATTTTGAAAAGCTAAAAGAACTCGTTCCGAAAAATGTTTGGAATGAGTTTGTTATAAGATTGTTTGAGGATATACCACATGTTTCAGATGAAGAGTGCATAGAAATTTGTGACATGATTGTGGCAGAAAAGAAATATCAATGTCTGTTGAAGATACTCATGAGTAATGTAAGGTCATTTGACCGGGTTGTCATATTCAAGAAATATGCTTCCTATATGAATGAAAGTGACCAAGCGACATATACCAATCGTGTAATAGATGATCTGCGATTTAGGTTGAGTTATGCAAAATCGAAAAGCTACGGATATATAATGGCAGACATAAAAGGTTTGTATGCTTGTGGGGAAGTAGCCCAAAGGCTTGTGTTGGACTATATTACCGAAATAGAACGCGATTATAGCAACCGCCCTGCGTTGATGCGATTGCTGAGAACCTAATAATAAGATTGCAAATGAAGCAGATTAGGCTTTATGACTACCAACTTGAAATAAAACTGCAGATTGAAGCGTCGTTTGAGACACATCAGTCTGTGATGGTGCAGATGCCAACGGGAACGGGGAAGACTGTGCTGTTGGCAAGCATTGTAAAAGATGAAGAGCGGAGAGTGGAACAGCCATGTGTGTGGATTGTCGCTCACCGCAGGGAATTGGTGGAGCAGATTGAGAATACACTCGTGAAGATGCTTGAAAAGGAGGAGGTGCAAACAGTTGTGAAGAATGTTGCAGCACAAGTTTCTTCACTGAAAGTAATGTCTATACAATGGCTGTCACACCACTATCAAGAATTGGACGAGCAGCCTACACTTATTGTGATAGACGAGGCACATCATGCCGTGGCTAAGACCTACGAAGAGGTGATGAACGCCTATCCCAATGCCAAGAAGTTGGGCGTGACCGCGACTCCATGCCGACTGACCAAACGAGGATTTACCGATTTGTTTGAAGTACTGCTGTGTTCCCACTCAATACCTAAATTTATCAAGGAAGGCTACCTGTCCGACTTTGACTATATATCGCTCAATCCTAATAGTGAAGACCAAAAGAAGATAGACGGATTAGAGAAGCGTGCCGCAGACGGTGACTATAGCATTGCAGAGATGCAGGAGGTGCTGGACTGCAAGCCATCCATTGAGCGATTATATCAGACCATAAAGGATTTTGCAGCAGGTAAGAAAGGCATCGTGTATGCCATCAATATAGAACACGCAGAGCATATAGCTGAATACTACAGAGAGCAAGGATTGGCAGCCGTGGCGATAAGTTCGAAGACACCGAAGGAGGAACGAAGGAGGACGATAGAACTGTTCAAGGAGGGAAGCGCAGGTGATAAGCCTTACTGTGCCTCACTAAGCCTTATTACGACTGTTGGACAAGACGAAACACCGAAAGAAATTCAAATATTGGTGAATGTGGACTTATTCGGTGAAGGCTTTGACTGTCCCGATGTGGAGTTTATCCAGTTGGCACGTCCAACGCTGTCGTTGGCGAAGTATTTGCAAATGGTGGGGCGCGGACTGCGTGTAGCAAAGGGCAAGGAGTGCTGCACGCTGTTGGACAACGTGGGGCTTTACCGCCTGTTCGGGCTGCCCACTACTGACTGGGATTGGAGCTGTATGTTCTTGGGACGACAAGCAGGAAAAGGCGATATCGTTAGAGAACGAGATATGTCCATACGCATATTGGGGACATTCAGCAGCAAGTACAAGTCAGATGACATAACCAATGACCGCCATACCGAAATGGTGGTGATAGCGCGCCATGATGAGCCTGATGTATCACAACGTCTGAGAGAACTGCTATATGTGTTCCGCACTACGCCACACATGGAGAAGATGCGGAGCGGCTATATGGGGGGCGGACGCTATATCCGTACCGAAGAGCCGAAGGGACTGTATAATTCTACCAATAAAGTGCGCATGGGGTGGCAGTTAGTCAGTGAAGGAGAAAATGAGGCCGCACGATATTGGCTACTGCACACCAACAATGAGCGCATGGTGTATGTGGGCAGGAAATATCCCTGGGACAGACAAACAGACGGCGTGACGGAGATGTACTGCTATGCCAACGAATACGCCTATAACGGATTGAAAGAGATATATGCCAATGAACCAGAATATATCACAGGTGGTAAGCGCAAGGTGCAGGAGCAGGGACTCATACGCAAAGACCGCTGGGGCGAGGAACACGTAGTGACTTATATGTACTACGGCGTGGGCAGAAACAAGGGCGAAGAGTTTAATGGTAAGGATGCCTATGTATGCGAACTTCTCAGTCAAGGTGAGTATGCCATCTGCAATAACAACCACCACATCATCCTCCACGGACTGAAACAGGTGCAACTGTCGGACGACAACGTCGCCAAGGTAGTGTTTCTCGGTGAGGACGAAACTATATGGGTGAACCTGTACACCATGCAGGAGTTTGACAAGCGTCCCACAGTGGAACGTGTTGGTTTTATGGAGATGCTGCGTGTAGGCTTCAACTACTATTTTTACAAGAACCGCCAGTTGGCTGGAATACCCATACAAGACTGGAGTTGTGTAGCCAACGACCATGTGTTTCTGTTCATGGAGCGGTATGTGATACTGAAAGGACAAACAGATACCGTGTTTCGTGTGGAGGGAGAATACAGAAAGGGCAATCAGTGGATGATGAAACTGAGGAATATGGGTGTGGGAGGAGCGAGAGGTGACAAGGAGATTCCCTCGGCTTGGATGCCGAGAGGGAGGAATACATAAATTATCAGAATTTTATATTAACAACAATAATGGGGGCTTTTCTGTCTGTTTTGAGAACACAGAACTGGAAACCCCACCGTTATATCCAAATATTACGAACCAAATCGTTACTAAAACATTAAGGCTCTGTAACGCTTCATGTGGGTAAACTCGGTTTAATAAACTGCAATTAGGCAGACAAATTGCAGCTTATTTTTGTCATAAGAACATTTTTACCCACACTATTCGTTACTGAGCCAGAACATTCACTTCGTCTGCATCTGCCACTCACAAGTAGCACTTTAACGCTAAATACGTGATATTTAACACTATTGAGCGTAGAATTGTCAATAAAAAGTCGTAATTTTGCCGCGTTTCCTTAACATGCCGTAATTATATTGTATGAAAAGTACTATTGAAAAGACGTATTTCGTATGGCATACAAGAACAGGAAACACGATAAAAAAACGAAACCAATGAATATAACCACTTTGCGTCGTGCAGCACTTACACTTGTAATGGCAGGCATTGGCGCCACCGCTTATTGTCAAGACTTAATTGCGCGTCAAGCCCCCGTCGACCGTCGCCTACGCGCTGTCGACTCCGTAGCCATTCAGCGTGCTGTCGATCGCGACCTCGAACTCGATCTTAGTAGCGACGTTTACAACACATGGGTAACTAACCGCGCTCACCCCTACAAGCAAGAAGACGTACCTGAAAGCTATCGCATCGACCTCCGAGGCTTCCACATGCCTACCCCTTCACGCAACGTCACCTCACGCTTTGGCTATCGCGCTGCCTTTAAGCGCGTCCACAAAGGTCTTGACATTAAAGTTTGCACTGGCGACACCATTGTTGCCGCCTTCGATGGCAAAGTGCGCGTTGTACGTTACGACGCTGGAGGATATGGCAACTACATAGTCATTCGCCACAACAACGGCCTTGAGACTATCTATGGCCACCTTTCAAAGCAACTTGTTGCGGGCAACGAAATGGTAAAGGCTGGCGATCCCATTGGCCTTGGTGGCAACACGGGCCGTTCATTTGGTTCACACCTCCACTTCGAAACGCGCTTAGCAGGCGAGGCCATCAACCCCGAATTATTATTCAACTTCCCCGCACAAGATGTCACTGGCGACTTTTACACCTTCCACAAGAACGATGCGGGCAATGCCTCTACTCTCCTTGCGTCACGCAACGTATCAGCCGAAGACAAAATAGCCATGACAGCCACTCACTTCTACAAAGTAAAACGTGGCGAGACACTCTCTACCATTGCCGACAAGTTAGGCATTGCTGAAGACAAATTGGCTAAGACCAATCGCATGACCAACAGCACTAAACTACGCACAGGACAAATCTTAAGATACTAATTAAGTTTTCATAAAATACGAAGCCTTTGATTTGACACCCTATTTAGGTTCCAAATCAAAGGCTTTTTCCGTCACGACTTAACACTTTCGTAATTTTTAAACAAGGTCCTGCCACCATTCAATTTTATTTAACTACATTTGCATAGTTAAGTAGGCTCAGTCCTACCATAATCAGCATAAATTATTCATCCAAACAGTTATAATCACATATCATGGAACAAAAAGATTTGCAACACATTGCCAATCAATTCGAAATCACAGGAACCGTTGCCGAAGTGAAGCCCTTAGGCAATGGTCTTATCAACACTACCTATAAGGTAACAACAGCCGAGGCTGATGCCCCGGACTACGTTCTGCAACACATCAACAACGCGATTTTCCCCGACGTTGACATGTTGATGAACAACATCGTTGCTGTTACCACCCACATTCGCAAAAAGCTTGAAGCTAAGCATACTGATGACATCGACCGCAAAGTACTCAAGTTCGTTCCCTGCAAAGACGGCAAGTACTACTACGTCTTCGACAACAAGTATTGGCGCGTCATGGTACTCATTCCCGATGCAGTATCAAAGAGCGGTGTAACCCCCGAAGGTTCTAAGATTGTAGGCGAGACGTTTGGCGACTTCCAAGCCATGTTGGCCGACATTCCCGAACAGTTGGGCGAGACTATCAAAGACTTCCACAACATTGAGTTTCGCTTGCAACAATTCCACGATGCCGTTAAGGCTGACAAGGTAGGTCGCGTTGCCGGTGTTAAAGACATCATCGACGAGATTGAAAAGCGTGCTGAGGATATGTGCCGCAGCGAACGTCTCTTCCGCGAAGGCAAACTTCCCAAGCGTATTTGCCACTGCGATACGAAGATTGACAACATTCTCTTCGATAAAGACGACAACGTACTCTGCGTTATTGACCTCGACACCGTAATGCCTAACTTCATCTTCTCTGACTATGGTGACTTCCTTCGCTCTGCTGCCAACACACAACCCGAAGATAGCCCCGAGTACGACAAGATTGAATTCCGTATGGACATCTTCAAAGCATTCACTGAAGGCTACTTAAAGACTGCACGCGTATTCCTCACTCCTATCGAGATTGAGAACCTTCCCTACGCTGCAACACTCTTCCCCTACATGCAGTTAGTACGCTTCTTTGCCGACTATCTTGATGGTGACAACTACTACAAGATACAGTATGCCGACCACAACCTCGTTCGTTCAAAGAACCAACTCACCTTGCTCCAGCGCGCAGAAGAGAATATTCCCGAAATGGAAGCCTTCATCAAAGAGCAATTGGCATAATAAGTAGAAGTTTCCCTACTCTACTATAAGATACTATTGCGGCCCCATTCTTGCTTAAAGAATGGGGCCGCAGTTCTTTTACGATGTATATGTCGCTCCGCAAATTAATGTTGATTACATTGAAATGAATATACGTGACTAAGAACAAAACGCTCAAATATGTTGTCATCAGAGGCGACTACCATTATGAAGTCGTCTAAACTTTTCTGACGAAGATTGAGACTTTGACGAAGAAAGATTTGAAACCACTAAAGTTCCACCGCTATTACATAAACCCTTGCATCTTCAACGCCTCGATTAATCCTTCTGACATCGTACGGCAGTCTTTAGCAGTATAGCGTATGTCGGTAAAAATCTGTGCTAACGTCTCGACATTGTTAATGTGCACAAACTCTTGATTTTCGGGGGCAGCTTCGGTGGTAGCATAATCACGGTCTATCGATGCTGGCGTGTGCGGTTGATACGTTTCGTCATGACGGACAGCCGACAATGGAAGACGCGTTGTTAACGCGGGTTGCTCGTCAGGCCAACCTAATGTAATCGTGGCCACAGGCATTACCAATCGAGGTAGGTGTAATAAGTCAATGATTTGCTTCGGTTGATAAATCGTTGTGCCCAAAAAGCAAAGTCCCAGCCCTGCAGCCTCAGCTAAGTCGCAAAAACGTTGGCAAAACAACAAAGCATCTGTTGCCGCATTCTGATAGGATAGGAAGTTGTCATATCCTGGGTGTCCCTTGCGCTGCTCTGCCCATGTTGTTACGCGATTATAATCTGCACAAAAGGTTAGCACCACTGGTGCCTGCGTCACCATAGGCTGATTAAAGTGACAAGGAGCAAGCTTTTGCTTCATCTCATCACTACGCGTCACTACTACCGAATAAAGTTGTAAGTTACCCATCGTTTGGGTGCGTTCTGCTTGTTCTAACAGTTCGTTGAGCATAACGTCATCTACGGGGCGCGAACTATATTTTCTAATACTTCTACGTGTCATAATTTTGTATAAAGCTAAAAAGAGGAAACAAACGCATCTATATATTTCACACAGACCATTGTTTCCTCTTTATTCATATTTGTTTCTAAGCCTTACCTTCCTCCTTCCATTGCTTCAACACGGCATCGCGCATCAAGAATAAGTGGCGAATCTGTGCAGCATAGGTTGGATTGTCTTTCAACTTATTTACGATGTCGTAATATAGCGTAACTGTATGCTTTAAATCCTTCACATAAGTAGCCTTGTCTATATAAAGAGAGGCTGGCAATTCATCAAAATGTGACTTAAACCACCCGACGACTTCGTTCAGTTCTTCATCAGTGTAATGCTTCTTATATTCCATCTTTGGGAGAGTTTAATAAGTTTATGAGTTTAATAAGATGATTGCAAGAACTAAAAGTAACTTTTTAATCCCATTATCTTCTAACCCTATAAGCCCGCCAAACTTTACTCTTCAGCATTGCGTTCTTTCAGCGCAGCAGCTATTTTCTCTTCCAATTCAGCGGTCAACTCTGGATTGTCTTTAATAACGCGCTTTACCGCATCGCGACCTTGGCCTAAACGAGTTTCGCCGTAGCTAAACCACGAACCGCTCTTCTTAATAATACCAAGTTCTACGCCTAAGTCAACTATCTCACCTACGTGTGAGATACCCTCACCAAACGTAATTTCAAATTCTGCCTTACGGAAAGGAGGAGCCACCTTATTCTTTACGATCTTTACGCGTACTTGGTTACCAATAGGTGTATCGCCATCCTTCAGCGTAGTTACACGACGAATGTCTAAACGTACCGAAGCATAGAACTTCAAGGCGTTACCACCAGTTGTCGTCTCTGGGTTGCCAAACATCACACCAATCTTTTCGCGCAATTGGTTAATAAAGATACACGTTGTGTTGGTCTTGCTAATCGTCGACGTCAACTTACGCAAGGCTTGACTCATCAGTCGAGCTTGCAAGCCTACCTTATTGTCACCCATATCGCCCTCAATCTCAGCCTTTGGCGTAAGAGCTGCCACTGAGTCAATCACGATAATATCAATAGCCGATGAACGAATCAATTGGTCAGCTATCTCGAGTGCCTGTTCACCATTGTCGGGCTGAGCGATTAAGAGTTCGTCAACGTCTACGCCCAACTTCTTTGCATAGAAGCGGTCAAAAGCATGCTCTGCATCGATAAAGGCTGCGATACCGCCCTCCTTCTGAGCCTGTGCTATGGCATGAATAGCCAATGTCGTTTTACCTGACGATTCTGGACCATAGATTTCTATAATACGTCCTTTAGGATAGCCACCCACGCCTAAAGCAGCGTCAAGTGCTAAACTTCCTGTAGGTATCACCTCTACGTCTTCTACTTGTTCGTCGCCCATGCGCATTACCGAACCACGACCAAAGTCCTTTTCTATCTTTGCCATTGCAGCCTGCAATGCTTTTAACTTCTCAGCATTGGGAGTTGCAGCGTCCATTTCTTCTTTTGCCATTATTGTAAGTTTATAAGTTTTAAGTAGGTGTTCAAAATTATGAGTTTAATGAATTAACGAATTAAACAACAGTTAGACACACTAACTTTTTTAACCTCATAACCCAATAACCTCATAACCCAAGTTTTCAATCCGTCATATCGTCACCCGTAGTATCTTGATTATTATCGCGCACAATACTTGCAGCGCTACCATCAAGGGGGATTTCGATACTAAAAGCTGGACCTTCTTCGATGCCTACCTGACCGATTTGTGCACCAAGGCGAATGGCGTGTCCATCACTCTTGGCACTATCATAAGCCATGCCGAGCAACACTGTGCCTTGACGGTCGGCTGCCGTGGTCAAGAATTCTGAGAAAGCATCTTTCGTAAACGAATTTTTATAAAACTCCTGTCCGTTGCACTTTATCACTACGTCAACGCGATTGTCATAAAACTCCTTGCCCAAATCGTCCTTAACGATAGGCAATGTCTTATCAGCTACACGCGATATCGTAATCTCAAACTGCTTACCTGCCAACTTTGTTGTATAAGCATTACTTTGTGTTGGTTCGGCATACGGAGCATTGTTATTATTTACAGTCTGTGTACTATCAACGTTTTGTGCCTCAGCATCACTTTTTTTGTTGCTGCACGAAGCCAACGAAAGCCCCAACAGTAAGCAAGTTGATGCCAATACTATCTTCTTCATATACTCTGTTTGTTACATTTAATGGAATGGCAAAGTAACAAAACTTTAAGCATAAAAACAAGAAAACACTATAAGAGTTTTTTACCCTACATTATTTTCTATAATTTTGTATTATGAAAGTAAAACATTGGCTTATATATATTATATACATTGCTTTGCTCCATTCTTTGGCGTTTTGCGCCACATCGTGCCATAGGCAAAACAAGGATAGCGAAGCAAAGCGCACAACACAATCTGCCGTCGACACCACGGCACTAATGGTTATGCGCGTTCAGTCGTGTGCTCGGCTTTATACGGCTGAGATGAAAATTCACAAACTCATCACTCATACCGACGAGCCTCGCATCAAAGGCAAGGTATTAGGTCTGCAAGTTGATCTTCCTGCTCGCATGGGCGACCGCCGCATTGCTATCCCTATCGACGTTACGCTTAAAGCCTACATTGACTTTGCCAACTTTACAGCCGACAACCTACAACGCACTGACAGCACACTCGTCATCACCCTGCCCGACCCGCACGTCATCATCACTTCTACGCGTGTTGACAATCAAGGCACACGTCAATACGTTGATGCCTTGCGTTCACGCTACACCGATGCCGAGATTGCCAACTTTGCACAACAAGGGGCCGATAGCATTACAGCCCACCTTTCACGTTTCGGCTTAGAAGAGCGCGCCAAGCAGAGTGCTGCTCGCCAACTCATTCCGCTTTTTTCTAACTTAGGATATACCGAGAGTCAAATCACCTTACGCTTTGGCCGCAACTATTCTGATCATGATTGGACAAAGCTTCAAACGAACTAAAAATGAAAAGCCTACAACGCTTGCTGCGCTGGTGGTGGATTTTTGCCGTAGCCGCCATCGTCATTGCCATTACTTATATATATATCGGTATTAAAGAAAATTCCCCTATACACCTTGAGGTGGAACGCAACACACGCATAGACCTTACTCCCGAACAAATTCTATCAGTGCGCGATATAGGGCAATGGGAGTTTCTTACTATCAACACCGAGGAACTTGTTGAGTGGCAGCGTTCTCGCACGCTCACCACCGACCGCCTTACGCGCATCTACCAAGGCACGCTACGCCTTGGCATCGACATGAGTAAAGCCTCCGACGATTGGTTCACCTCGCTACCCGACTCTACCGCGCAACTTATCTTGCCACACGCTGCCTTGCTCGACAACAATTTTATTGACGAGGCACGCAGCCGTTCGTTTTACGAAAAGGGCTCTATCCCGCCCGAAGCACGTGACCAACTCTACGCTCAAGCTCGTAAGAAGATGATGCAGCGTTGTCTCACTCCTCAAAACCTTCAAACGACTGAACGCAACGCACGCAACGAATTTACTCGCATCTTTAAATCATTTGGTTTTAAAACAGTCACTATTCAGTTTAAATAATGCAACGGTTATATCCACTCATTCTCCTTTTCAGCCTACTGCTTTGCAGTTGCCACGATGACGTTCCTGTGCAACCTGGCTCTACCGTAGCCCGCCGCACAGTACTTATATATATGGCTGCCCAAAATTCGCTCAAGAAGAAAGCAGCAGCCGACTCTACCGAAATCATGAACGGCCGACAATACTTAGCCGACAACGACCGTCTGCTCCTCTTTATCGACGATGATAGTCTTCGCGCCCCACGCCTCTACCGCATCGCGCGTCAATGGAACAAGCCTCACCTTGTCACCACCTTCGACAACGATGCGTGCTCTACATCGCCCCACACACTACAAACGGTACTACAAACGATAAAGGACAAGTTCCCCGCACAAGAGTACGGACTCACCCTATGGTCGCATGCTGACGGGTGGTTGCCCGCCACCAACACCGACTACGACAACCGCTACCCCACTACCGCTGCAGCGCCAGCCCGTCCCTTCTCTTTTGGCATTGACACGAACTATAATAAATACAATAGCGATGACGGCACCCAAATGAACATTACCGACCTTGCGCAAGTCATTCAGCGCACAGGGCTTCATTTCAACTACATTCTCTTCGATGCTTGCCTCATGCAAAACCTTGAAGTGGACTATGCCTTACGCAACGTTACGGACTACGTCGTAGCTTCTCCCATGGCCATTTCTACGGCAGGTGCTAACTACACCAACCAGTTACGATGTGGACTTTTTGCAGCCTCGCCCGATAGCATTACACGCACGTACTACAACGATGTTGTCAACGAATACTACACCGTTTATGATGATATCGGAATCACCATCTCTGCCGTGCGTACCGATCAACTCCCTGCACTTGCCACTACCCTAAAAGAGGCACTCCCCTACTCTGCCTTGGCCAATCGTCAGTCGCCCGATATGTCATCTGTACTCAATTATCAAACTTACGCGAGGATTTTCTATTGTCGCCCTCATAACTACGATGCCTTACAAGCCTTCGAACGTCTATTGTCCGAACCTTATCTCTCCAACGTTCTCCAAGCTCTCGAACGCTGCGTAACGTCGCACTACAGCACCCCCCGCATCTACGTTGGGCCTTATAACCGCTACCAAAATATACCCACCGCCACCGATCACTATCGTGCAGTAAGTCTATTCATTCCACAGACTATCTATACCGACAATGCCAATAAATGTATTTTTGGCGATCTCAACCAAACGTTCCAACAAACTGAGTGGTACACAGCTTGTGGCATGAATACCACAGGGTGGTAACAACACACAATATTTTACCTCTATGATTGACCAAACAACCGACTTTGTCAACGCACTTGAGAGCTTCGTCAAGGCTGAATTGCGCCTAAGCATGGAGCCTGCCGACTATAACAACGAGGCCATCGAAATCATCGATGCGCGCAACCACCTATTTCGCAACGTGGGTCGTCAGTCCACCGACGAAGAATTGGGTATCTATGCCATTCGCGACCTCTGCCAAGTAGACGAAGACACCATGGAGACTATTCCCAACCGCATGAAATTTCTATCTATCGCCAGAACCTACTTCGGATAGAAACTTTAATCTACCATTAACGTTAATATTACTTTTCACGCTTCGCACAGGTTATGAACATTAATCTATCATTAATCTTTCTTTTGCTCTAAATCCCCTAAAATTAAACGTGCAGATTAATGAATAAGATTAATGAATAAGATTAATGACAGATTAATGGAGATTAATGTTCAAAAACCGCGCGAAGCGCGAAAAACATCATTAACGTTCCCTTCCTTAACAACCATTCGTGTTCCTCATGAAACCACACTTAGTATTATTACTCGTTTCTACTCTCATCGTTTCCTGCCAGAAGAGCGAGCCAACCTATCGCATCGGCATTTCGCAATGCAGCCAAGATGCTTGGCGCCAACAGATGAACAAAGAGATGAAACGCGAAGCCACGTTTTATAAAAACGTGCAACTCGACATACGCTCAGCACACGATAGTAACGAATTGCAAACCCGTCAAATCGATAGCCTCCTCAACGAAGGCATCGACCTACTTGTCGTCTGCCCCAACGAAGGACGTGCCCTCAGTCCCGCTGTCGAAAAGGCCATGGCAAAGGGCATTCCCGTAATCGTGGCCGACCGCAAGACCTCTACCCAACACTATACAGCCTATATTGGTGCCAACAATCGTGCAATAGGTAAAGATATAGGAGCCTTTGTCATTCATACACTACAAGGCAATGGCACCATAGCCGAACTCACGGGCCATCTTGCTGGCACAGCCGCCAGCGAACGCCACGAAGGATTACACGAAGCCTTACGTAAGGCTCCGGGCATTCACGTTGTAGCTCAGTTTGAAGTAGGTTGGGAAGGACCACGCATACAACAACAACTCGACTCTATGTTTAAGGCCGGGACAGTTCCTCAACTCATTCTCGCCCCCAACGACCGCACAGGTGTACGCATTCATCAAGCATTACAGAGCTTAGGACACCCCGAGATAAAAGTAATCGGTGTTGATGGTCTATCAGGCCGCGGTGGGGGACTTGAGAATGTGGAGCAAGGCAAGCTCTTAGCCACTTTTGTCTACCCTACAGGCGGCTATAAGATCATTGAAACGGCACTACAAATTCTCAACCACGAGCCTTATCAGCGCAATACGGAACTGCGTTCAACCATTATCAACAGTGCTACGTCACGCATCTTCCGCATTCAGAGCGACCAGATCAAAGTGAGCGAAGAGCGCATTGACCAGCTCGGACTGCAAATGGACAAATTCCTTTCGCGCTACTCTATGCAAAACATGCTGCTCTTGGCCTGCATCGTCATCATCGTATTGATTGGCTTATTGTTGAGTTTTGGCATTCGTATGTACTACATCACCATTCGCCGCAACGAAGAGTTAGCACAGCAGAAGCACAAACTTGAGGAGCAACGTGATCAACTGGTCAAAATGGCCAAGGAAGTAGAAGAAAGCACTCAGAGCAAACTCACCTTCTTCACCGAAGTATCACATGACCTACGCACACCGCTCACACTCATCACGGCTCCCGTCGAACAACTCATATTGAGCACCAATCTCAATGCCGAGCAGCAGCGCCTACTCAACATGGTCAGCACCAATGCCAACATCTTGCTGCGCATGGTGGGACAGATGCTCGACTTCCGTAAGTACGAGGACGGCAAGCTACAACTCCACCCTACCTCTATGGCACTCGACGAAGCTATAAGAAAGTGGTGTGAGCCGTTTAATACCTTGGCACACAAGAAACTTATTCGTTACAACATCAAATGTCTGCCCACCACTGCCCCCAATGGGTGGCAAGGCTACGTTGACGGAGTGAAGATGGAGAGCGTACTTTACAACCTACTATCAAACGCATTTAAGTACACTCCCGAGGGGGGCAAGATCAACGTTTCGGCTCAACTCACCGACGACGTCGAACAAGGCCGACAGCTCACACTCATTGTCGAAGATACAGGTCAAGGCATTGAGCGCGACAAGCTGCCTTACATCTTCGACCGCTTTTATCAAGCCGACGTGAGCCACGATGGTTCGGGCATTGGTTTGGCCACTGTCAAGGTATGCGTCGAGCTACACGGTGGAACAGTGCGTGCAGAAAGCACTTTGGGCACAGGTACACGCTTTATCGTTAACATACCTTGCAACGAACATAACGTAATTGACCACATCGAACAACCGCTTGAAAGCCAACCCGCTATTGGATCGGCTGAAGCTATCAGCAAGATGCAAAACGAGTTGCAACGCCCCGAACCGCTGCCTATGCCTTCTGATAATAAAGAGAACGAGGCTGACGAACCACCCACGGTATTGGTTATTGACGACAATGAGAACATTCGCTCTTACATCAAACTGCTCTTGGGAAGCGACTACAAGGTAATCGAAGCAGCCGACGGACAAGAGGGCCTAACCCGTGCACGCCAAATCATACCCGATGCCGTCGTGTGCGACGTAATGATGCCTGTCATGAATGGTTGGGAGTGTTGCCGCCGACTGAAGGACGAATGGCAGACCTCTCACGTGCCAGTAATGATGCTCACAGCCTGCACGCTCGACGACCAACGTGTAGTCAGCTTCGACTGCGGTGCCGATGCTTACATTGCCAAGCCCTTTAGCCCCGACATGTTCCGTGCACGCTTGCGCAATCTCATAGCCAACCGCCGACGCCTCAAGCTGGCCTTTGGTGACGACACGAACATACGCAAGTCTGACGTGAGCGACCTCGACAAGTCTTTTGCCGAACGCTTCCGATCGCTTATTGAGCAAAATCTTAAACATACCAACTTCTCCGTTGAAGATATGGCCACCCAAATGGGCATCGGCCGCACGCAGTTATATCGAAAGATCAAATCACTCACGGGCCTTTCGCCCATCGAGATTTTGCGTGTAGCGCGCCTTAAGAAGGCGGCCGACTTGCTCCACCGCACCGACATGAGTGTATCACAAGTTACATACGAAACGGGGTTCTCGTCTCCCAGCTACTTTACCAAGTGCTTTAAAGAATATTTTGGTGTGAACCCCAAAGAGTACTAAAACCACAAATTGAAGTCGTCTAAACTTTTATGAAATTCAAAAATAAAGGCAAATCTTGAATTTAGAAGAGATGAAAGTTTAAATATAATCTTCGTCAGAAAAGTTTAGACGACTTCACTACCAACAAAATTGGCCGTGCATTTGTTGTTGTTACAAATTCACGGCCAATTTTACTTATTACTTAATATTCCATTAATTGTGGAAGGTTAAACGATCGCCTGCGGCATCAACATGAATAGGCTTCATCTTGTCTACCATACCCGCCAATAGTGCCTTACTCAAGTCGTTGAGCAACATACGCTGCAAAGCACGCTTTACAGGACGAGCACCAAATTCGGGATCGAAACCTGCCTGAGCAACCAACTTAACTGCTGCATCACTCACGTCAAGCACAACATCTTGTTCTTTCAACAAACGTTGTATACCACCGATTTGAATGCGGACAATCTGCTCTATTTGAGGTTGCGTCAAGGGCTGGAACATAATGATGTCGTCAATACGGTTCAAGAACTCAGGACGAATCGTCTTCTTCAACATGTCCAACACCTGTGACTTCGTTTCGTCAATGATGCGCGCACGCTCTTCAGCATTCTTGTTAGCAATCGCCTCCAACTTTTGCTGAATCATTTGCGAGCCCATGTTTGAAGTCATAATGATAATGGTGTTCTTAAAGTTGACTGTACGTCCCTTGTTATCAGTCAGTCGACCATCATCCAACACTTGCAGCAAGATGTTAAACACATCAGGGTGTGCCTTCTCTATTTCATCAAAGAGCACAACACTATAAGGCTTGCGACGCACAGCCTCTGTCAATTGTCCACCTTCCTCGTAACCAACATATCCCGGAGGTGCACCAACGAGTCGACTCACGCTGAACTTCTCTTGATACTCACTCATATCGATACGCGTCATCATATTCTCATCGTTGAATAAGTAGTCAGCCAAAGCCTTTGCCAGCTCCGTCTTACCGACACCTGTTGTACCGAGGAATATGAACGAACCGATAGGACGCTTTGGGTCTTGCAGCCCTGCACGTGAACGACGTACCGCATCAGCCACAGCTTCAATAGCCTCGTCCTGACCTACTACACGTTTGTGCAGTTCTTCCTCCAAATGGAGCAACTTCTCACGTTCACTCTGTAACATTCGCGTTACAGGTATGCCCGTCCAACGAGCTACGACATCAGCGATGTCGTCAGCCGTAACCTCTTCCTTCACCATAGCCTCCGCACCTTGGCGATTACGCAACTGCTCTTGTTGAGCCGTTATGTCATCAGCCAACTGTTTGAGTTTGCCATAACGAATTTCAGCTACGCGACCATAGTCACCCTCACGTTCAGCACGCTCGGCCTCAAACTTAAGTTGCTCTATCTGTTGCTTATCCTGCTGAATGCGTGAGAGCACTTCCTTTTCGCCCTCCCACTTAGCACGAAGATCTTTCTCCTTCTCACTCAGTTCAGAGATTTCTTTATTCAGTTGCTCCAACTTTTGCGTATCATTCTCACGCTTGATTGCTTCGCGCTCAATCTCAAGTTGACGCAAGCGACGTGTTATCTCGTCCAATTCCTCAGGTTGAGAATCACGTTCCATACGCAACTTAGCTGCCGCCTCATCCATCAAGTCAATAGCCTTGTCGGGCAAGAAACGATCCGAGATATAACGATGTGAAAGTTGTACGGCTGCGATAATGGCATCGTCTTGAATACGCACCTTGTGGTGATTTTCGTAGCGTTCTTTCAATCCACGCAAGATGCTAATTGCATCTTCAGGCGTTGGTTCGTCTACCATTACTGTTTGGAAACGACGTTCCAAGGCTTTATCCTTTTCAAAGTACTTTTGATACTCCTCCAACGTTGTCGCACCAATGCTACGCAATTCACCACGGGCCAAAGCTGGCTTTAAGATGTTGGCAGCATCCATAGCGCCTTCGCCTTTACCAGCGCCCACCAAAGTGTGAATCTCATCTATAAACAAGATAATGTCGCCCTGAGCCTGAGTCACTTCGTTAATGACGCTCTTCAAACGTTCCTCAAACTCGCCCTTGTACTTGGCACCCGCTACGAGTGCCCCCATATCAAGCGAATAAAGTTTCTTATTCTTCAAGTTCTCTGGCACGTCGCCTCTTACGATACGCTCAGCCAGCCCTTCTACAATGGCCGTTTTACCCGTACCCGGCTCACCTATTAATATCGGATTGTTCTTGGTACGACGCGAAAGGATCTGCAGTACACGACGAATTTCCTCATCACGACCAATTACAGGATCGAGCTTACCATTGCGCGCCTCTTCTACCAAGTTGCGCGCATACTTCTCCAATGCCTGATAAGTATCCTCACTACTTTGCGATGTAGCTTTCTGGCCACCGCGCAATTCCTCAATGGCTTTCTTCAAGCCATCGGCCGTTACGCCAGCGTCCTTCAACATTTGGGCTGCCACACTCTTCACCTCGAGCAGAGCTTGCAACATCGGTTCGAGTCCTACATAAGTGTCACCTCCCTTGCGAGCCAAGTCTTGCGCCTTTAGTGCCACAGCATTGGCCTCTTGGTCAAGGTATGGACTCGCACTACCACCACTCACACGAGGTTGGCGACTCAATTCTTGATGAACGGCAGCTTGCAATGAACGCTCGTTTACGCCAAGTTTACCAAAGATAAACTTCGTAACGTTTTCGCCCACAGCCAGCACACCAGCCAACAAATGAACAGGGGTAATGGCCTGCTGCCCATTTTGTTGCGCACTATCCACGGCTTGTTGAACAGCCTGTTGTGCCTTGATTGTAAAGTTGTCGAAATTCATATATTTATTGTTTTATTATTATCAATGTTTATGCCCTCTTGCTTGCAAACACATTGCCAAAACATTCGGCACACGACGGCTATAACATATATTTAAAAATAATGACAACTTGTGCAGTATGCACCGACCCACTTCTGCCAAAAAGGGCAGAATACAACATCTATCTACTGACACTTATGAATATTACGATTGTTAAACGTACCTTTGTAAAGTAAACAACATAAACACGCTATATGCCCTCTACCAATTCAGAAGCAAACATTTCGATACTAATGCCCATATATAATGGCTCAAAGTATTTGCCCGAAAGCATCGGTTCGATAATTGCGCAAACCTTCACCAACTGGGAACTCATCGTCTTAGACGACGGTTCGAGCGACAACAGCTACGAGATATTAAAACAATTGGCTCAAAAAGAACCACGCATACGTATATATCATAAGGAGAACGACCCCACGGGCAACGTGGCACGCAACATTGCTCTCATGTGTCAATGGACAAAAGGCGAATATGCCTTTTATATGTCGCAAGACGACACCCTGTCGTCCAACTGTCTGGAAAGACTCTATCAACGTGCCACAGAGATTAATGCAGACATCGTACTGCCAGATATGCTACTGCGATATGCGGACAATAGTTTTGGAACATGGCCGTGCTCCTATCCGCCTAATAAAGACTACCAATTAGTACTCTCTCCTCAGGAAGCCTTCTACCTTGCCACCGACTTTTCTATCAACGGCTTCGGCCTCGTGCGTATGCCCTTGATGGCCGACAAACGGAGCGACACGCGCTTTTACGATAGCGATGAGTACAACACACGCATGCAATTCTTGCACGCCAACAAAGTGGCCTTTGCTCCTGGCACATTTTACTACTACCAAGGCAACCCCAATGCGATTACACACCAATTCTCCATGCGGCGCTTTCAACGCCTGCAAACGGGCTTGATGTTATACGACACATTCTGTAGTGTTTTTCCAGACAAGCAGCACCGACTAAAATTGATGACCCAGCTCATGCACTTTTATTTAGACACCACGATGTTGCTTTATATGCACCACGATGAAATGAGCGTTGCCGAACGAAAGACAGCTCTAACAATCTTCAAAGAATTTGAACAACACATTAACTTCCGAGGGTACAAAAAACGCATCTTTGCTCAACTCAACACCTATGAACGCCTCTTTGCTCTCCCCTACTACATCCTTGGTACAACCCGTCATACAGGCTGGCTATATCGCCTCATTCACTGGCTACGTAAGTAACATGAATAGATGCTAATCCTTCTCTTATTGCCAAGTTGGAGCATCGCGTCCTCACCTGGGGGAATCTCTTCCTCACCTAGGGAAATCGCGTCCTCACCTGGGGGCATCACGTCCTCACCTGGGGGCGACGCGTCCCCGCGTCGGCATTTGCTTGACAAGGCTCGATGCCTTGACAAGCAAATACAATACATTTTCTTATTGCCAAGTTGGGGGATCGAACCCTCACCTGGGGGCGACGCGTCCCCGAGGCTGCTGAAAAAAGCCCCGATGTAGGA
>ERZ1034973.144-NODE-144-length-47274-cov-41.327686_pt1 | contig 47274 bp, 20 predicted proteins | sample MGYA00520686_ERZ1034973 | MGnify/ENA primary metagenome ERZ1034973 (study PRJEB33766, sample SAMN09781775) | gut metagenome | biome: gut microbiome | host: Homo sapiens | place: Madagascar | study: EMG produced TPA metagenomics assembly of the PRJNA485056 data...
TTACGATGGAAACAAAGGATACCATCTATGTGATAGAACTGAAATTTAATAAGTCGGCACAAGAGGCTCTTGACCAAATCAACAACAAGCATTATGCTGATGCTTTTGCCCTAAGAGGCAAAAACGTGGAAAAGATTGGTATGAACTTTATGATAGATGAAGATAAGACGATCGTATTGGATTGGTGGAAGTTTAGGGAATAGCAACAGAAAAGATGTCCTAGCAAAAGACGCGAGGGCATCTTTTCTGTTTTATAAAACAGACACTTTTAGATAATTATTCGACATGATAGCCATCACAAAATAATTGTTACATGAAATAAAGTTATGAATCGAATAAATCGCTATTTTTGCGGCGTTTTAACAACTTAAATAACAAAAGCCGGTGAAAATCATCGGCATCATAACAATTTTAAACATTTATATTTCAACCTAAAAACAAATGAAAAAGAGATTTATGGCGATATTGGCGGCTGTGTTGCTACCGTCATGTCTGTTCGCCCAGTTTGGAGTGGTTTTGCCGCTTCATGTGAATGGCAATCAGTTGAATGATGCCTATGGCAACAAAGTGGTTTTGCATGGTGTGATGGATACACCGAGTCCTTACTTCAACAAATACCGTTGGGGTAATACTTGTACTGATAACAATATTCAGCCATGCATTAGCTATTACGACAAGATTTTCGGAGCACTCCAAAATCCTGCTAAAGGCACTTATTGTAATATCTTCCGTCTTCATCTCGAACCAGGCTGGACCAATGATCCCAACAAGAAGTCAACGGGATCTGATACTGGAGAGGCTAATATATCGCGTTTCAGTGCTACCCGTTTGCAGAAGTATCTTGATGCCCTTTATCTGCCTATTGCGCAGAAGGCCATCAATCATGGCTTGTATGTGGTGATTCGTCCTCCAGGCGTATGTCCTAAGGATTTGAAGGTAGGCGATGCTTATCAGAATTATCTTAAAACGGTGTGGAACATTGTTTCCAGCAACAGTTGGGTGAAGAATAATTCTGGCATCGTATCCCTAGAACTTGCCAACGAGCCTGTTCATATATATAATAGGTATGGTCAGAGTTCTGCCACAGCCATGCGAGATTATTTCCAACCAGTGGTTGATGTGATTCGCAAGAATGGCTTCAAGGGTATTATCTGGATTCCTGGCACGGGCTATCAGAGCCAGTATGAGAATTATGCCTCTTATCCTGTTTCCGACAGCAACTTCGGTTATGCCGTGCATGTGTATCCGGGATGGTATGGGGCAAGTGATACCAACTATGATTCCAACGCTTTCATCTATAATTTCCAGAAGCAGGTGCCTGTGGTAAAGAATAAACCGATTCTTGTTTCCGAGATAGACTGGAGTCCGGAGAAGCCAGGTGCTGGTAAGTATAACGAGTTTGGACAGTGGGTGGCCAGCAACCTGGGTTCATGGGGAACTGCTACTACCAGCAAATGGGGTAATGCCTGGAAGAAGGTGATGGATCATTTCGGAAACATCAGCATGACGCTGACCAGTACTGATGATTATCTTGATATCGACAACTTCCTGAAAACTGGTCAAATCAAGGCTGGATTGGAGGCTAATCCGGAGGCTTGCGGTCAGACCTGCTTCTACTGGTATTACGAGTATTCCAAGAAAGACTATGCTCATAAGTCTGCTGGTACGTCTTCTTCAAACCAGAATACTCAGCCTTCTACCGGTTCTTCTACTTCTGGCAATACCCAGGGCGAGAACATCATCAAGTCGTGGGGCAATGGCAGCGGATTCGTTCCTTCGGGATGGACGGTGGCAGATAATGGCAGTCAGGTTTATGCCGGCAATAAGTCGAGCGGTCCTCGCATCCTGAATTTCTCTGGTGATTTCAAGAATGCTTTCTATGTGAGAAGTATTTCTGCCGATAAGGCTGGCTATATAGAATATGGTAATACCAACGGTTATACCCTGCCTCTGGTATATGGCGAGTATGAGCTGAGCTGCAATGTGGCTGCCTGGAAGGGTGCTCCATATATGAAGGTAGAGGTGTTCGACCCTCAGAATGCTGTTCTTGCTTCTACCATCGTCAAGGCAAATGGCAATGCGAATGGCAAGGCGGGTGCTTATCTCTCGGGTACCACCAAGGTATCTCTCTCTTTCTATTCCATGATCAAGGGCAACTACCGTGTACGTTTCACCCCTGTGGCAGATGCCAAGGGCACAGGTGGTGCCTGGGTTGAGGCTCTGGTAGGCAATGTGGCTCTTTACTTCAAGGGAAATCCGCTGGCACTGAATGCCGTGGGACAGGTTCCTGCCGGATGGAAGATTGTTGATGCTGGAGAGCAGAAAACGGCTGGTGCAGCCGGCAGCGGTCCACGCATCTTCCAGTTTGCCGGTGGTGATTTTTCTACGGGTCTTTATATCCGTCAGAGCGATGCCAGCAAGGCAGGCTACGCTGAGTTTGGTTCTACTTGGGGCTATGGCTTCTCGTTGAAGCAGGGCAGCTATGTATTCTCTTATAATGCCGTGGCGTGGTCTGGGGCTCCTTATCTGAAGTGTGAGGTTCTCGACGAGAGCAACAACGTGCTGGGTTCTCAGATTATCCAGTGTACCAAGAATGTGAACAAGAACACCGGTGCAAATACTTATGGCAGCAATAGTGGTCAGGTACGATTCACCGCTTCCCGCACGGGTTACTATCACTTCCGCTTCACTCCTGTGGCAAACAGCTGGGGTGGCAGTGGTTCATGGCTTGAGGTAGTGGTAGGTCATTTGAAGATTTCCATGACCAGTGCTTCTCGTTCAAGAAGCATCGATGGTGGTTGGAACGATGGCACTACGGGCATTGGGCAGGTTGAGAGTGCTGAGAATATCAGCGGTCAGGAGACCAAAGAGAACTCCGGCTGGTACACGCTTCAGGGTCAGCGGGTAGAACACCCAACCAAGGGTATTTATATCCATAATGGCAAGAAGGTGGTTTTGAGATAGAATATTAAGTGAGACTACCATGATACATCAATGAGACTTCCCAGCACTAAAACTGAGAAGTCTCATTTTTGCTTACCTTTGCATCCACAAATAACAATTTAATCAACTAATAATTAATTTAAATCATAAAATGACTAGATACAGAATGATTTTATCCCTGCTTTTGGCTGGCATGGGAACTGCAGCAACAGCACAGAACATCAACTTGCCAATCATCCAGACCAAGTACACAGCCGATCCTGCACCTTATGTGCACAACGATACGGTTTATCTCTATACCACCCACGATGAGGATGGGGCTGAGGGGTTCCTGATGAAAGACTGGCTGCTCTACACCTCAACGGATATGGTAAACTGGCAAGACCGCGGTGCCGTGGCTTCATTGAAAGACTTCAAGTGGTTCAAGGGCGAGAATGGTGCCTGGGCAGAGCAGGTCATCGAGCGCAATGGCAAATGGTATATGTATTGCCCAATCCACGGTCATGGCATCGGAGTGCTGGTAGCTGATAATCCATACGGACCGTTTAAGGATCCTATCGGAAAGCCTCTGGCATGGGAGGGCGACTGGTTCGACATTGACCCTACTGTATGGATTGATGATGATAACCAGGCTTACATGTATTGGGGCAACCCGGAGTTGAAGGCAGTGAAACTGAATGAGGACATGATTTCGTATTCCGATTCCATCATGCACTTCCCGAAGATTCAGGATTATCAGGAAGGTCCTTGGCTCTGGAAGCGCAATGGCAATTATTATCTGGCTTATGCTTCTACCTGCTGTCCTGAGGGCATCGGTTATGCGATGAGCAAGAATCCGCTCGGACCATGGGAATATAAGGGACATATCATGAACCATACGCCTCGCACTCGTGGCAATCATCCGGGCATCATCGACTATAAGGGCAAGAGCTATTGCTTCGGCTTGAATTATGATATCTTCCGTTTGAAGACGGGGCGTCATGCCGAGCAGCGTTCTGTTTCTGCGGTCGAAATGACTTACAATCCTGACGGAACCATCCAGGAGTTGCCATACTTCCAGGAATGCAAGTTGGAGCAGATAGAATGGTTCAACCCTTATCGCCCGGTTGAGGCTGAGACGATGGCTTGGGGCTATGGATTGAAGACGCAGCCTAAGAACGAATGGGCGCAGAAGGACAGATGGAACCAGGTGGTTACGAATGTTGATGAGGATGAGTATATCCTCGTGAAGGGTGTTGACTTCAAGAAGGGTGCAGGAAAGTTTGAGGTTTCTGCCTCTTGCCACATGTTTGGTGGCAGCATCGAAATCCGTCTTGATGGGGTAAACGGCCAGTGCATCGGCAAGGTGGATATCAAGAACACCAAGGATGAATACAAAACTTTCTCTGCCCAGGTGAAGAAGGTAAAGGGTGTACACGACCTCTACTTCGTCTTCAAGGGAGGCGACATCCAGAAGCATAACCTCTTCTTCCTGGATTGGTGGAAGTTTGGGGAGTAAACAAAAAGATGACATCGCCATATGCGGTGTCATCTTTTTGTTTTTTTTTCTTTATCATGTGTTATTATGAAAATCTTTTGGAACATCTACCAAACAATATTTTTGTGTTTTGTAGTAATTTTGCAGTATATATAATAAGATAATTTATTTTTAGATTTATGCTTTTATATAAAGTAAATAGTTCATATTGATGAACTACAAGATTGTTGTGAAACAAGTTTTAATTGTTTACGAGAATGGTGCATAGTGATATGCGCCATTTTTTTTGTGATGTTATATCACTTTTTCTTCTTTATCATAAAGTGCAGAAAATCTCTATGCCTATGCACGCTTCCATCAAACCGATGGTCAATGTGCCTCAGTATGTGGCAATCATGTATGGTCCTATCCTGCTCGGCATGAAGACTGGAACGGAGGATATGCGTTCGCTCATAGCAGATGACAGTCGTTTCGGACAGTATGCCGGTGGAAAGAAGTTGCCTCTAAATACGGCTCCAATCCTTTTGCCAAAACATCTCAACGATATCGCCAGGGACTTGAAGCCTATTTCTGGCTGTCATCACATAATCGTTTTAGAGATTAACTATACAAAAAAAAACGCTTCGCACTTTGTTTGGTGCGAAGCGTTTCTTTTAGAATGTATTGAAGTATTATTTGATGTGGATGGTGTAATTCTTGCTGATGCCCTTGTATGTGCATTTCACATAAGCCTTGTCTTGCAAGGTCTTTGGCTGAAGAATCTCGATCTCCACCTCCTTGTTGTCGGATGATGCAGTGATGTGTGGTGCGCTCTTCTCGCCTGTTTGCAAAGAGGCGATGACATCAAACTCATTGTAACCGAAGTTGCCATTCTCATTGGTCATTCTTGTTGGAATGGTAGGAACATTGAGCTTTCTGCCGTTCATCTTGATTTCGATGGTAGGCGATATTGGGCATTCCATGTTCACGCCCTTCTTGGTGAATCCGATGCCCTCCAGTTCGCAAAGTTGCTTGCCTTCACCTTCTGCGATGAGATAGATGGCATGTTTCTTGCCGATACCATCAACCTTGTCAGCTACGTCCAGTGTCAACTTTTGGATTCCTTGTGCTGAAGTCTGGGCAGGAACCGTTAGCTCACCGAGCAGTTTTCCGTTCCAGGTCTTGTTTGCCCAAGGTCCATCCATCATCACTTTGATCTTGAAGCTCTTGGTGGTGTTTACCTTCACGAAAACATGGAGCTGGGTGCCGTTTCCTTTTTTTGTTCCCTCAAAAGGTTGCAATCCTTTCTGTGCTTTGCTGAGACCGCCGAATCCGAAATACTTGAATCCAACGATGTCACCAGCGTTCATGTTTACTGGCATGTGGTTGTTCCATACGTCCCAGGCATCCTGCATGGCTTGGTTGTTGCTCAGATAGCTGGCGATACCTGCAGAATAGTAGTGGTATGGATTCAAGCCGTATATCTGGAATCCTTCCGAAGTGACTTCTGCTCCCGTGTATTCTGTGTTGTCGGATGCTTTGGCGGTCCAGATGCCTTTCTTGTTGTATGGATCGTATGCCCTGATAACCACTTTTCCACCTTCTTCCACAGATTTCTTATCCCATTGGATGGTAACGGGAGCAACGACAGACTGACGGGCAAACCCAAATCCACGTGGTGGGCGATGATAGAACACATACCATTGACCGTTGATTTCTTGTAGGCTTCCATGGGTGTTATGGGCGGCATTGCTGGTGATTAACTTGGTGCCGTCTTCGTTAGGAACCACTCCACGTGAGTCAACCAATACACCTCCATTCTTCCATGGACCTAATGGGGTATCTCCATAGGCATATCGCAAGGTGGAGTTGGTGTTGCCTAATCCGTATTCCTTTCCGGAATAGCCGGAGTAAATCATCACATACTTGTTGCCTACTTTTCGGATGGATGATGCCTCGAAGAAGTTGAAATCTGTAGGCTTCTGTCCCTTGATGATAGGGTAGGTTGTTCCCTTAGGGTCTCTTACGTTGCCTTGTGCGTCGCAAGCTGGCAGCGAGTACTTGATGAGCTCAGTACCTGGTCGGAGTGAGTACATGGTGCTAGGGTCAATTTGTGCGGCTGATGAATGTTGGAATCCCCAGTATCCGTATGCTCTGAATCCTGTGTTGTAATCTGGATCTTTTGGGTCAGTGATATTCTCGATGTATACGGAAGGGTCGAAGTCGAGGATGCTACCAGGCAGCTCCTCCGTTCCGTCTGCATTGAGATTGATGGGGGTGAAAGGACCATCAGGTCGCTTGCCTTTGCAGACCATTCTCACACGCTTGTGTCCTCGGGAGTGAGGATAGAGATAGTAATCTTTTGTTCCATCTTTTCGTTTTATCTCTACCAAATCGGGAGCAAACATGGTGTCCCATTGATTGTTGATGTGATAGGAAAAAATGGCTCCCTCGTCTCTCCACTGGGTGAGGTCTTCTGTTGGGGCAGACCACATGTGTATGTCTGATCCGCAGTAAGACTTGAAAGATGTGTCGTGAGAGCCTATGATGTAAGCTCTGTACTTCCCTGGGTTGTCAGGGTCTTCGAATACTCTAGGTTCTCCGTCTGGCACATGTTCCCAAAGTGGGAGATATGGATTTTGTGCCATACAAGGAGTGTTGAGCGAAAGCAATGGGATGGCTGTGAGCATGAATCCCATGCACTGATTTTTGATTTTTATCATATTGCTATAAATATTATATGTTTGTGCTTGCAAAGTTATAAAAATAATGATATAATTGTTGTTTTGTATGTTCCATAAACATATAGTCTTGTTGCAAGTGCAAATTTGCAAAGGTTTTGCAACATATAGAAAAGGTGATATTTGCGGAATTATCGTATTTTTGCATTGTCTTTCTCTCTGAAGATGAAAGACATGATGAAGTAATAACTTAATACTTATAAATGAGATATGGTAAGAAGACTATTGTTTCTTTGTTGTGTTCTGATGTTGTCTTTGGTAGCATTGGCGCAACGTTCGGTTGAAAACATGAACCGGGAGTGGTGTTATCAGATTGGTGATGACATTAGAGCTGCTGTGCCTGGCTATGATGACAGAAAATGGCAACGAATAGGATTGCCACATTCTTTTAGTATCCCATATTTCTTGTCGAAGGATTTCTATGTGGGATATGGTTGGTATCGTAAGCGCTTTCAGGTAAAAAAGACATCGAATGAATGTCTTTTCTTGGAGTTTGATGGTGTGTTTCAGGAGGCGGAAGTTTACGTTAATGGTAAGATGGCCGGTCATCATGTTGGCGGTTATACGGCTTTCTGTGTTGATATAACTCCCTATGTGAAGAATGGGGAAAATTTGGTGGCTGTACGTGTGAACAATAAGTGGCAACCTACCGTGGCACCTCGTGGCGGCGAACATGTTTTTAGTGGTGGTATCTATCGTGGGGTGCGGTTGGTGCATAAATCTTCTGTTGCTCATATCCGTTGGCAAGGTATCACGATAACTACTCCGACATTGGAACAAAACAAAGGTCAGTCTTCCGTCGTTCAGGTGAAGGTAGACATAGAAAACCTACATGCCAAGAAGTTGCGCCAGGAAATCTGTATTTTAGATGCTGCTGGCAAGGAAGTGGGTCATGGAGGTGATGAGATCAGTAATCCTCACCTATGGAGTCCTTCTACACCTTATTTATATAAGGCTGTAGTGAGTCTTTATGATGGTAAGCGGCTGCTCGACCAAGAGAGCGTCAACTTTGGCTTCCGTTGGTTCCATTGGTCTAAGGACACTGGCTTCTGGTTGAATGGAGAACATCTGTTTTTCCATGGTGTCAATGTACATCAAGACCAGGCAGGTTGGGGGGATGCCGTAACCGAAGAGGCTGCTCGCCGAGATGTTCGTATGATGAAACAAGCGGGTTTCAATATGATTCGTGGTTCTCATTACCCTCATTCTCAGTTTTTTGTGGATGAATGTGATAGGCAGGGTGTCCTTTTTTGGAGTGAAGCTCCTTTTTGGGGTACGGCAGGACCGAAAGAGGATGGATGGTGGACGGCTTCCTCGTATCCTAAGGTGGCGAGTGATACTGCAGCATTCGAAAAGAATGTGCTGGAGCAGTTAGAAGAAATGATTGTCCAGCATCGCAATCATCCGTCTGTTTTTGTTTGGAGTATGTGTAATGAACCTTTCTTTACTTCGAGTGGAACGATGCCTGGCATTCATAGATTGTTGAGGCGTATGGTGAATTTGGCTCATCATTTGGATCCTACACGTATGGCTGCCATCGGTGGAGCCCAGCGCCCATTGGGTAAGGAGCGCATTGACCTCATTGGTGATGTGGCTGGTTATAATGGTGATGGTGCCAACATTGCCGACTTCCAGCATCCGTCAGTGCCTAGTGTGGTTTCGGAATACGGCAGTACAACGGCCAATCGACCTGGTAAATACACCGCAGGTTGGGGAGATTTGAATCGTGATGAGGGCTGGCGAGGCAGAGACTGGCGTAGTGGGCAAGCCATTTGGTGCGGTTTTGACCATGGCAGTCTTTTCGGTGAAGACATGGCAAAAATGGGTATCGTGGACTATTTCCGTATTCCGAAGCAATCTTGGTATTGGTATCGTCAGTATCATTTGGGCATTGCTCCTCCACCAGATCGCAGAGAGGGCAAGGCTTCTTCTGTCTCCTTGAAGGCATCGAAAAACCAGGGAATCCGTGCGGATGGTACAGATGATGTGCAATTGATTGCGTCCATTCTGGATGCTGATGGGCAAGGGTTGAGTAACTGTCCTGCTGTCACATTCCGTGTGAAGAGTGGGCCGGGTGAGTTCCCGACTGGACGTTCCATCACATTCGATTCGAAGAGCGACATGAGCATTCGTGATGGACAGTGTGCTATCGCCTTCCGTTCCTATTTTGCTGGACGTACTGTGATAGAGGCTGTTAGTGACGGCTTGAAGTCGGATAGCGTGATGTTGGATTTTGTGGGAGCTCCTGCTTGTCAGCCAGGCGTTTCTCCACAGGTGGAAGACAGACCTTATGTGCGATATACCAAGACCGACAAGCAGTTGCAAACTTATGGCAAGGATAGTCCTACTTTCGCTACGTCTTTTGCTGTTAACCATTCTTCTGGCTTGGCGGCAGATGGCAATGCCCAAACTTATTGGCAACCGAGTGATGATGATAACTCTCCTGCTTGGACGTTGGATGTGGAGCGTACGCTTCTGTTAAAGGAGATACATGCCAAGTTCCTTCAGGACATTAATGCGATTATAGAAATATCTGCAGATCAGGAAACTTGGACAGAAGTAGGACAGGCTAACCGGCAGCAGGTGGATGTCTTGTTGGAATCCACTCCTCGTGCTCGCTTTATCAGATTGAGATTAGGTTCAGGTTCCCATCCTCAATTGGTAGAAGCCACGGTAAGGGGATTTGTGCCTTGATGGAATCCTTTGGAAAAGAATCATGTAATTTTCGTATTTTATTAATGTGGGAATATATGCCAAAGTGTTAGGAACATGGAGTAAAGTTGTTCTCGGAACAAAGTTGTACCTTTGCATCAGAAAAGAAAGAGAATAGGTTTATAGTTTTTTTAGATTTATATCGTAAGGTTTAATCATGTTCGAAGATTTTTTTGAAAAATTGGTTTATAGAAAGAAAAAAGTAATAGGAAAAGGTGCGTAGTGATACGCACCTTTTTTTGCCTTTCTTGTTTCGTGATTTTTGTGTCTTTTAATATTTCCTTTGTCTAGTATGTAGAAAACGCTTATAGGCAAAGGCTTTGGAACATGGAGATAATCTTTTGGAACAGATAGGAATGCATATTAATAGTAATAGGTGTAACTTTGCATTCAGAAGAATAAACAACAATATTTAGAACAAGTAACAATGGAAAATCAAATGCTTAACAGGAAGAAATACTTCCTCTTTTTGATGGCTATCCTCATGGTAACAATCTCTTTTGCCGCCAACAAAACCTTTACCAAGGTGGATGCCGCACAGACAATCATGGTCAATGGTTTGGAACGTCAGTATTGGCTTTATGTGCCGGAAGGCTGTCCTGAGAATGCGCCTATGGTGGTAGCAATGCATGGCACCACGGGCAAGATGACCGACAAGTCACCTCGTTTCCATGACATCGCAGACAAGGAGAAGTTTGTGGTGGTTTACCCTCAGGGATTGCTCCGCAACTTCCCCGTATTTGGTAGTGATGCCACGGGTTGGGCTGCCACTGGTGAGTATAGTGAAGATGTAGATTTCATCCGTTCCCTGGTTGAGACTGTTGGCTCCGAATATACAGTGGACAAGAAGAGAATCTACTGCTGCGGTTTCTCTAATGGAGGAATGAATACTTATTCACTCACTAACTTCTGCTCGGACATCTTTGCTGCCTTTGGTTCCATCAGCGGTTTTCCTATCAATGAATTTCACATGCACCATGTAGGTTCACGCCCTGTACCATTCATTCATATTCATGGCAAGGCAGACGGATTCGTGAAATATTCCCTGGTTCCTACTATCATTGATAATATGGTGGCTCGCAATGGGGCTAACCCTGTACCGGTAAGAACTACCGTGAAGGGTAAATATGACAAAAATATTTATCAGGCTACAGAGGGCGGCTTTCCTGTGGTATTCTATGAGGTAGATGGCATGGGACATAATGATTTCACATCGAACACGGAAGATGGAAATTCTTCCCTGACGATGTGGAAGTTCTTCAAGCAACATACGCTAGACTCTCCATGTGACACTACGCTCAAGTGGCGTCCAAACATAGAAGCCGATGGTTATGCCCCAATCCAGCATGGCTGGAAGATGGGTGTCGGAACGACAGCCTATCTCTTTGGCAATTATCAAAAGACGGATGCCAACCAGAATGTTTATCACTCCTTGCAGTTTGTTGATGGCAAATACAAACTTTGCTTCCACATCGAAGGAGTGAGCGGTACGAAGGTAATTGTTAAGTTGGTGAAGGAAACGGGTACGAAGAAAGTGGTCGTCAATGCCACGGTCACCGAGAATGGTGATGTCACTCTTCCTTTCACCGTGACGGGTGGCTGGGGCGAATACCAGTTAGGCATCTTCCGTCGGTCTAAAACAGATCAGGTGAAGGTGACAAAGCTCGCCATCTATTCGGTCTCCGATGAAGAGTCCACTGCCATCGGGAATGTGAAGATGGCAGACGCTGGCGGCATGGAAATGGCTCGTGTCTATACCCTCGGCGGGATGGAAGTCAATGGCATCCAGTCTGGGCTGAACATCGTGAAGATGAAGAATGGTAAGGTAATGAAGATATTGAGATTTTAGGTTTATTTGTTTTTACTAACTGACTTTGTTATTTTAAACATGATGTAACATAAAACAATGTGAAGTGTAAACGCTCATTATCAGATATTTATAAATGTTATGCATGGAACATGAAACAAACCTTTTGGAACAAACAGAAAAGCTGGTTAAGCATAAATGAAGTAATTTTGCAACCGCGATTCGACAATTACAGTCGTACCTAGAAATTGAAACTTAATAAAAAATAAACAACATGGTAAAGCAAACGCTAATATTTAAACGAACAGCAATGTTGTTTGCCTTGACGACAATGTGTACTCTAGGAGCGCAAGCTCAGAAGATTCTTATCAAGGGTAATGTTGCTGATGGTACTGGTGAGCCGCTCATCGGTGCTACGGTTAAAGTGAAGGGAGATGCCACCTCGGGTGTCATCTCCGACATGGATGGTAACTTCCAGATTTCTGTTCCTTCAGAGAAGTCTACCATTGAGATTACTTACATAGGTATGGAGTCTCAGTCTATGAAGGTAGGTAAGAAGAGACAGTTTAAGGTAGTCATGACAGATGACAATGCCCTCGGTGAAGTCGTAGTCGTTGGTTATGGTCAGCAAAAGAAAGCCTCAGTAGTAGGTTCTATCTCTCAAACTGATGCCAAGACGTTGAACCGTCACGCTGGTGTTTCCTCTCTCGGTCAGGCATTGACTGGTAACCTCCCAGGTGTGGTTACATTCTCTTCTACGGGTATGCCTGGTGAGGAAGACCCAAAGATTGTGATTCGTACCCAAACATCTATTAATGGTAGCAATGACCCTCTCGTCCTTGTAGATGGTGTGGAGCGTGCTATGAATACCGTGGACCTGTCTTCTGTAGAGAGTATCTCCGTATTGAAGGATGCTTCTGCCACAGCGGTTTATGGTGTGAAAGGTGGTAATGGTGTTATCTTGATTACCACCAAGCGTGGTAAGGAAGGTAAGGCTGCTGTTCATGTCAAGGCGAACGCTACCATGAAGGTGGTTTCTAAGTTGCCAGAGAAGTATGATTCTTATGATACTTTCCGCTTGCTCAACCGTGTTGTGGAACGTGAATTGAATATCAACAATGAGTCTGGATGGGGTTCTTACAAGCCAATGGCTATTATTGACAAGTATCGTAACCCTGCCAATGCTGAGGAATGGGATCGTTATCCTAACGTGGATTGGCAGAAGGAGTTGTTCAATAATACTGCTATGTCTTACAATGCCAGTGTGGATGTTTCGGGTGGTACTCGACTCGTGAAGTATTTTGCAGCAGTAGACTTTGCCCATGAGGGTGATTTGTTTAAGGATTTCACCAGTGGACGTGGTTATAAGTCTGGTTTCGGCTATAACCGTATCAATATGCGTGCCAACTTGGACTTCAACTTGACCAAGACCACCCAGTTCTCTACCAACCTTTTTGGTAGTAATGGTGTGCGCCATTTCCCATGGGATAAGGCTAGTGATTCTAGTGCTTATTGGGCTTCGGTATATCATGCGGCTCCTGATGCTATGCGTCCAATCTATTCTGATGGAACCTATGGTTACTATGCTCCACGTAAGGCAGACTGCCCTAACTCAGTGATGAGCCTTTCTCGTAGTGGTGTTGAGAATCGCACCAATACTCAGATAACTACTGACTTCATCTTGACTCAGAAACTTGACTTTGTGACCAAGGGACTGAAGTTTACAGCAAAACTCTCTTTCGATAATACAATGGTAGAGGAGAAGAGAGGTATTTCTGACCAGTATATGGATCCACAGATGAAATGGATTAACCCTGACGATGGTTCTGTTTCATACGACCAAGGACAAGATTACCATGAATCCGTAGCTTGGACTACCAATGGTGGTGAAGTAAACGTAAAATCTACTTATCGCCGTCTTTTCTACTTGGCGCAATTGGATTGGAACCGCAAGTTTGGCAATCATGAGGTGGGAGCCATGGGTGTGTTCAACCGTAATGAGTCTGCTTATGGTAGTGAGTTTAAGCGTTATCGTGAGGACTGGGTGTTCCGTGCCACCTATAATTATGCCATGCGTTATATGTTGGAGTTGAACGGTTGTTACAATGGTTCAGAGAAGTTCGGTCCAGATTACCGCTTCAAGTTCTTCCCATCTGCATCTTTAGGATGGACCGTTACGGAGGAACCATTCATGAAGAATGTAAAGAAGTATGTGGATATGTTTAAGGTGCGTGCTTCTTGGGGCCGTATCGGTGATGACTCAACTGGAGATCGATTCCTCTATTCCGACCAGTACTCATATAGTGGCAAGACCTATTTGGGAGGTTCTGGCTGGTATGATTCGCCTTATACTATCTATCAATTGTCTCGCATTGGTAACCCTAACGTACATTGGGAAACTTCAGAGAAGAAGAACTTAGGTTTCGACTTTGGCTTCTTGGGAGGTTTGATTACCGGTTCCTTCGATTTGTTCAAGGATAAGCGAACAGACGTGCTCCTGACCAAGGATAATAGAGCCATTCCTACTTACTATGGTATGGATGCCTCAGTTGCCAATATGGGTGCTGTTGATGCTCATGGATATGAGTTGAGTTTGAAGGTAAACAAGGTGTGGAACAAGAATTTGCGTACGTGGGCCAACTTCAATATGACGCATGCCGTGAACAAAGTGAAGTTTGCTGATGATGCACCTTTGAAGGCTGATTACTTGAAAAAGGCAGGCTACGCCATCGGTCAGAACCATTCTTACATAGATCATGGCTTCATCAGCAACTGGGATGACCTCTATGCAGTGCCAACATGGGGTAGTCATGAAGGAGAGAAATATACGGGCGACTACATCATTTCCGATTTTAATGGTGATGGTCAGATTACAGCCGATGATAAAGCACCTTATCAGTATACCTCTATTCCAGCCAATACCTTCAGTACTACGATTTGTGCAGAGTGGAAGGGCTTGAGCATCACGCTTCAGTTCTATGGAGTAACTGATGTAACTCGTGAGGTAAACTTCCCAACTTTCGAGCGTGAAACTCACATTGCATTCAAGGAAGGTTCTTACTATACACCAACCACAGGAGGCTCACTCTCGTTGCCACGTTGGACAACTGTAGCGGATGATGGTAATGCTGGTACACGTTATATGTATGATGGCTCGTACCTCCGTCTGAAGAATGCCGAGATTGCTTACACCTTCCGTGGTGCATGGGTGAAGAGAATGCACTTGAATTCACTTCGTGTTTATCTGAATGGTGACAACTTGCTCCTCTGGACCAACATGCCAGATGACCGCGAGAACAACTTTAGCGGCAATGCTTCTGTAGGTGCTTACCCAACAGTACGCAGATTTAACTTAGGTTTCGACCTTACATTTTAAATAAATCGTAGATATGAAAAAGTTTAAAAAGATATATACATTGTTGTTAGCTGCCGGTGTAGCTTTCACATCTGTATCCTGTACAGATTATTTGGACAAAGCACCTGGTAGTGATATCGACCCTGCAGAGCCATATAAGAACTATACTAACTTCCAAGGATTCTTAGAGGAGGCATACAACTGTATTCCGGGCCTTGCCTCAACCTCTTGGTATCATGGATGTTGGAACTATGGTGAGGATGAGTATTGGCAGCCATCAGAAACTCGTATGCTCAGCAATGCCATCGACCAAGGCAACTATTGGGCATGGGATGAGGTGCAGTATTCTCCATTCCACAAGGGGCATGGTGGTACTACCGGTGTGAACCGAGATGATAAGGGATGCCTCTGGGGAATGTGCTGGTACGGTATCTATAAGGTAAACTTGGGCTTGGCTAACTTAGATAAGATGACAGATGCCACTCAGGAGGAGAAAAATTTGGTAGCTGGTCAGCTCTATTTCTTCCGTGCCTTGTTCCACTTCGAGATTATGCAATATTGGGGAGGAATCCCATACATTGACTTCCTGATACCTTCTGATGCAGTGTTCAACTATCCACGTTTGACTTACCAAGCGTGTGCCGACAAGGCAGGTGAGGATTTCAAGAAGGCGGCAGAACTCTTGCCTGTTGATTGGGACAAAACCACTGTAGGTAAGGAGACTTTGGGTAAAAACAAGTTCCGCCCTACCAAAATTGCTGCCCTCAGCTTCTTGGGTAAGAATTATTTGTGGGCAGGTTCACCTTTGATGAATGAGGTAAGTGGCGAAAATCCAGATTACACCCATGTGAACAATTATAATAAGGAGTACTGCCAGAAGGCAGCCGAGGCATTTGGAGAAGCCCTGAAGCTCAATAAGGAAAGTCAGAAATATGAGCTTTCAACCTTGGAGAACTATATGAATATCTTCTATGCTTACGATCAGGGTGAGAAATTGCCAGGAGAGAAAGAGGCTATCTTCTATGAGAATTCAAGCAATACCAGCTGGGTGTGGAACCAGGTTACAGACTATCGTCCTACTTGCTTGATTGCTGGTGGTATCAAGGTATATCCTGCAGCTAACTACGTAGACTATTTCGGTATGGCAAATGGTAAGCCAATCAAGGATATTACCAAGAAAGATGCTGATAGTGGTTACGACCCTGAATACCCTTTCAAGAACAGAGACCCTCGTTTCTATGAGCTCTTCATCTATGATGGTGTCAAGTGTGTGAAGTCAGCAGGTCAAGATCCTGATGTGCAATATGCGTCTCTCTACACAGGTGGTACTTACCGCACGTCTACTCCATCTAAGGATTGCTTTACGGGGTATTTATTGAAGAAGTTTTGCGATCCATACCGCAACAAATTTGATGATGGTGGTGAGCGTGCCAAGTATATTCGCGTTTTGCTGAGTATGATTCGTTTGGCAGATGTATACTTGATGTATGCCGAGTCCGTGGCCGAAGGATATGGCGATTGCAAGGCTTCTAGCAAGATTTTCAATCTCTCTGCTGTAGATGCAGTGAACATCGTTCGTAATCGTGCTCATGTAGATAATGTTGCCGATGAATATACCAAGACTTTGGATGGATTTATGAGCGAGCTTCGTCGTGAGCGTGCCGTGGAGTTGGCTTTCGAGGGACATCGGTTCACAGACCTCCGTCGTTGGCTCTTGATAGACAAGGCTCCTTATACCCAGAAGACTGCTGCCTATTTTGATCGAGCAGCCGATCAGAAAGATGCTGATCGTTACGATGATCCAAAGAACAACCATGTGCTCAACCTGAAGGAGGAACCACTTATTACCCGTAACTTCAGTTCAAAGCACTATTGGTTCCCATTCTTGAGAGACGATGTGAAAATTTATCCTGAGTTAGGACAGAACCCTGGTTGGGAATAATTAAACTATCTGAAAAATTATTATGAAACATAATAGATTTAACAAGAAAATGTCATTGGCACTAGCTTCTATGCTGGTTGCCAGTGGCGTGGCAAACGCCCAGGAGGTTGACGACTCCGTGAAGGTAGCCTTCGGTCAGGTGGCAAAGACCGACCTGATGGGTGGCGTGAGCGAGGTGAATGTTGAAAAGTTATTGAAGAAGGACTACAGTGCCAATTGTCTCAACGATTTGCAGTCGCTCGTCAGCGGATATAATGGTAATGTTTGGGGACAGGGTGCACTTGTCTTGGTGGATGGTGCTCCTCGTGATGCCGCTACCGTCAATGCAACAGAAGTGGAGAAAGTTACTGTTCTCAAGGGTGCTTCGGCTGTAGTTCTTTATGGTTCCAAGGCTGCCAAGGGTGTTATTCTGATTACCACCAAGCGTGGTAAGATTCAGCCTTTGAGCATCGATGCTACCGTGAATACGGGTATCTATACCCCTAAGGCTTACCCAGAGTACTTGGGTGCTGCGGAGTATATGACGCTCTACAATGAAGCATTGCGTAATGATGACCCTACACAGCCATTGAAGTATTCGCAAGAACAGATTTATAATACTGCTGCAGGTGCTAATCCTTATCGTTATCCTGATATGGACTTCTATAGTAGCGATTATCTTCGCAAGTTCTATAACCGTACCGATGCAACGATGGAGGTAAAGGGTGGCAGTAAGTTTGCGAGATACTATGCCAACTTGGGCATGGTTTATAATAATAGCCTGGTGAAGTATGGCGAGAAGAAAAAGGATAAGGACATGGCTTTCCGTGTTCGTTCCAACATTGATGCCACCATCACAGATTGGCTGGGAGCTTACGTTAATGTGGGAATCAACATTTCTGACAACTATAGAGGCCGTCCTGAGGATTATTGGTCTGTTGCCAAAAGCGTTCGCCCTAACTGGTATTCTGGCTTGTTGCCTATCTCTATGATGGACCACAACAATAGTAGTTTGGAGCAGATGATTAATGGCTCTAAGTTCCATGTATTGGACGGGCAGTATCTCTTGGGAGGTAATAGCGATAACCAGTCTACTGCTTTTGGCGACATGCTGGCTGCAGGTTATGTGAAAAACCATAGCCGCACCTTTACCTTCGATGTGGGTGTGAAGGCCGACTTCGACCAGTGGGTAAAAGGTTTGAGCTTTGAGACCGCTTTCAGTATCGACTATTGGAACAATTACTCTGAGGCATATAAGTTGTCCTATGCCGTATACGAGCCAACTTGGGCTAACGTGAATGGTCAAGATATGATAATTGACTTAAAGAAATATGGCAAGGAATCCAGTAGTACCAATGAGTATGTGGGTGCCACATCCTATTTCCAAAATACCACCTTCCGTGCTCAGTTTGATTATAAGAACACTTTTGGCAAACTGCACAATGTAGATGCTACCTTGGCAGGATGGGGCTATTCAAAGCAGAATTCAGCCGATTCTGGTCATGGTAATTCATCATATCATCGTACCACAAATGTGAATTTGGGTTTGCGAGCTGCTTACAATTATGACCATAAGTACTATGCTGAATTTGGCGGAGCCTTGGTTCATTCAGCCAAGTTAGCAGAAGGACATCGCAATGCGCTCTCTCCATCTGCAACCTTGGGTTGGAGAATCGGTCAGGAAAAGTGGTTTAAGGATGCACTCCCATGTTTTGATGATTTGAAGATTAATGCTTCTTACTCTGTATTGAATCAGGATATCGACATCTCCGATTACTATCTTTATCAAGGATACTATGATGTAAAGGGTGGCTGGTATACTTGGAATGAAGGTGGTGGTAACGGAACTTATACCACAATTTCTAAGCGTGGAAGCAATGAGCAACTCGATTTCGTGAAGCGTAAGGAATGGCGTGTCGGTTTGGATGCATCGCTCTTGGGTGGCATGGTAAGTGTTGACATGAACTATTTCCATCAGTTGACATCTGGTTTGCTCACAGCTGGTACAGCTACCATCTATCCTTCTTGGTTGAGTGGAGATGGCTCGTTTATTACATCTTTGAACTACAACGAGGATATGCGTCAGGGCTTCGACTTTGCTGTAAACTTGAAGAAGGAGATTGGTAAGGTGAATGCACAGCTTGGTTTGATGGGTATGGTGTTCAGCAGTAAGGCTAATAAGCGTGAAGAGGTGAATGAATATGCTTACATGAATGCGCAGGGACAAGCTCTCGATGTGATGCGTGGTTATGTTTGCGAAGGGTTCTTTACTCAGGAAGATGTTGATAACATGAAGGCAAACTTGAGCCAAGATGACCCTAACTTTGTGCCAAACCATACCTTCGGCGAAATCAAGGCTGGAGACTTGAAGTACAAGGATATTAATGGCGATGGAAAGATTGATAGCAACGACCAGACTGTATTAGGTAAGTGGGGCTATAGTGCTTGTCCATTCATCTACGGTGTGAACCTTACCCTGAACTGGAAGCAGTTTACGCTCTTTGTAGCTGGTACAGGTCAGATGGGTGCCAAGGCGATGATGAACAATGACTGGATTTATAATCAGTCCAAGTACACATCCGTGGTACGTGGTCGCTGGACTTCAGAGACAGCTGCAACTGCTACTTATCCACGCTTGACAGCCAAGGACAATACCAATAATTTCCGTAACTCCACTTTCTGGATTTACAGTACCGATCGCTTCAACCTCAACAAGGTGCAGCTTACGTATGATATGCCATCTAGTTGGTTTGAAAACAAGGTTGTAAGAGGCATGAGTGTTTACATCTTGGGCGAGAGCCTTCTCACCATCAGCAAGCACCACAAGTATATGGATACCAGTTATGGAACTCCATATTGTCGCTTCTACAACATCGGTTTGAAGATGAAGTTCTAAAGACTGTTGAGAAAAAATAACTTCTTAGATATAGAACAATAAGACAACGTAATAATGATGAAACTAAGAAATATAATCACGATATTGGCCTCTGCGGCATTGTTGACGGCATGTGATGATGTCTTCACTCCTGCTCCAGAGAACATGAAGGATATCAAAGACATGGAGAATGATCCTATCATGTCGGAGGGATTTGTGCTTACTGCTTATCGCAACTTGCCAAGTTACGAGAAGGGCACAGGTACTGATGTGGCTACTGATGATGCCGTTACCAACGAGAAGAATGCCAATTGGTCTAAGTATGCCACTGGTTCTTGGACCGTGCAGAGTTGGGACCCAACAGGACGTTGGAACAGCGACCTCTCTTCCATGCAATATTTGTATATCTTCCTCAATTCTGATGTGTCAAAGATAGAGTTTTTGAAGAATCCCTACGAAAATCAGTTGAAGCAGCGTCGTCTCAAAGGTGAAGCTTATGGACTGCTTGCCACCCATGCTTACTATCTGCTCCGTGCTCATGCCGGCTATGATGCCAGCGGCAAGTTGCTCGGCTCTCAGTTGTTTGATGGCTATGTAGGAACCGATGATGATTTCAATCAGCCTCGTAAGACATTCCAGCAGCAGGTTGACTTTATCTTGAAGAACATTGAAGAGGCAGACAAGTTGCTCCCAATGGTTTATGAGCCATTGACAAGCGATGACCAAGTTCCAACCAAGTATGACGACATTTTGAATATACCCGAGATTACTTCTGAAAAAGATGCTAAGATGGGTATATATAATAAGGTGATGGGTGAGAATGCACGCCAGTTGATCAATGGCTTGATTCTCCGTGCCATCAAGGCTCGCACTTTGTTGCTCGGTGCCAGCCCTGCATTCCAGGATGCTTCTCAGAACAACGTGACATGGGCACAGGCAGCCGATGCAGCAGCCGAGATTATCGACTATGTGGGTGGTCCTGCAGGTTTGCCATCAACGGGTTTGACCTATTATGACAACGATACAGAGATGAGTGGATTGAAGAATGGTTCTAATCCTCCTGAAATCATCTGGCGTAGTACAAAGAAAGATAAGGAAATCGATGATGAGTCAAACAATTATCCTCCATCACTCTACGGAAAGGGACGCACCAACCCAACTCAGAATTTGGTGGATGCCTTCCCTGCTGCCAATGGTTATCCTATCACTGATGCTCGCAGTGAGTATGATGCATCCAACCCATACGATAACCGTGATCCTCGTTTGGCTAAGTATATCATTTATAATGGAGCTACCGAGGGACCTGCCAACGCAGTCATCAATACAGGAAGTACTTCTGGAGATGATGGTATTGGTCGCCGTGATGCTTCTACCCGTACAGGCTACTATATGAAGAAGCTGCTCCGAATGTCAGCCAACTGTAATCCTTCCTCTCAGTCAACAGTGGTGAAGTATGATTGCAAGGCTCGCTACACAGAGTTCTTCCTTGATTATGCTGAGGCTGCCAATGAGGCTTGGGGACCTAAGGCCACTGGCACTCATGCTTATTCAGCCTACGATGTCATCAAGGCTATCCGTCATCGTGCAGGCATCACCGATGATACCTATCTTGATGAGTGCGCAGCCGATCAGGCTAAGATGAGAGAGTTGATTTGCAACGAGCGCCGATTGGAACTTTGTTTTGAGGGCTTCCGCTTCTGGGACTTGCGCCGCTGGAATCAGCTGGATAAGCTTACCGCAGTCAAGGGTATCGATTGGAATGGTGGAACATACACCATCTTGCCAAACGTGGAAGAGCGCAAGTTTGAGAGTTACATGAATTATGGTTATATTCCTTATTCAGAGACTTTGAAATATTCTAATCTCGAACAGAACAAGGGGTGGAAGTAAACAACCAATGATTTAAAATAATAACGAAATGAAAACATTAAGATTAATAAATACAATGGGCGTTGCTGCTATGGCCTTGTTGATGGCTACTTCTTGTGAAAGTGGCGATAAAGATTTCGGCTATGATGGCGAAACTGCAGTCTATTTCTCCAACTCAGGCTGTGACCGTATCTTGGAATTGGGTGAGGATCAGGAAGCTGACCTCACCGATGACAATAACCATATTGTTAACATCAAAGCATTTGTGGCTGGTGGCTATGGCAATAGCAATGATGTAAAGGTGGATTATGTCATAGACCCAGCACTTTGTGACGGATACAATATTAATGGAGCTGCCATTGATGTGATGCCTTCCAACTATTATGAGGTACAGAATCCTAACCAGTTTACTATCGTTTCAGATCAACTGTTGGGTGGTGTGAAAGTAAAGTTGACAGACGCTTTCTTCGAGGATGCCAAGAGTTGGGAGAGTGGTTATGTGATTCCAGTGAAGTTGACTAAGGCTGAGGGCGTAAGCAAGATTCTGTCTGGTAAGGATATGACATTCTATCGTGTAAAGTTTGTAAATCCATGGACAGCCACTTATCTTCGCAAGGGCAAGGATGTAATCAATGGCACAGAGACCCATCGTTGTTTTCAGTATGTGGAGAAGGCTGAGGTAATCAAGGTTGTCACCAAGGGGTTGAATAAGTCGCAGGTTACCGTGGCTTTCAAGGATGCTGCTGGCAATGCGCATAATGTAGACCTCCTGCTCACATTTAATGGCGACGATTGCACCATCTCTTCCAATACCAATGGTGTTGAGGTATCTGGCTCTGGTAAGTTTGTAAAGAAAGACCAGCTTATGGGTGAATTCAAGCGCAACACACTTTACTTGAATTACAATGTAAAGAGTGCTGATTTGGGTACCATAGAAACTACGGATACAATGGTTGTCCGCAACCGTGGCATCGAGTTCAAGACTTTCGAGCCTAAAAAGTAAGAACAATTTAAAATGCAATCAAGATTATGAAAATTATACATAATATCCTCTTGGCCAGTGTAGCAGCTTCCATGCTGCTCACTGGTTGCGCTGACGACTTTAACACTGGCAGCGAGGCTGAAAAGCCCGAGAGTGTTGCTCTCGATGAGCTGACTCGTCCATACGATGTATTGAAGAGTTATGCTGCTAACATAAAGTTGGGAGCCAACTTGAGCCTTTCTGACTTAAATACAGCTGGTACAGCTTATTCCACAGTGCTTGCCAACTTCAATGAGGTGAATCTTACCGATGCCTTTACTCATGCAGGTAATGTGGCAGATGATGGTACCATCGATGTTTCTCCTGCCGAGGATGCCGTGAAGATGGCTATAGCCAATGGTCTGAGTCTGTATGGAGGAGTACTTTTCTCACCTACCTCTTACAACAAGGTTGTAGTGGCTGAGGCTACCAAGGACACTTGGGTGGAAGGCACGTCAGCAGAGAATCATCAGGTGTTCGACTTTGAGGATGAAGAAATAGGTAAAACCTTTGGTACAGATAAGTATTCGAAGGTTGCCGATGACCCAACGGGAACTAAAGGAAAGTCTCTTTTTAATAAGCAGAAAGCCAAGTTTATCGAATTTCCTGTTACCTTGCCAGACGGATGTAATCTGAGTAACTTGAATACCCTTACTTTTGATTACTATTCATCTAATGTCAAGAAAGAAGTATTGGTACGTGTCAAGGTGGGTGATACGACAAAGGAAATCAAGAAGCTGGACACTCCTACTGCTGCTAAGACTTGGGAAACCCTGAGTGTTGATTTCTCTAAGGTAAATCTTACTGAGTTATTTACCACTGATGAACTTCTGTCAAATGATATCACGATCGTCATTGGTCAGGGTGCTAATCCTCAGCAGGTATATGTTGACAACATTGACGTTTATACCTCTTACAACAACCCTGGCTACTATGTTCCACGTGCTGATGAGGAGAAGGCTGCCGATGTAAAGAAGACTCTGTATGCTTATGCAGATTCTGTCATCAACCATTATGGTACTCAAATCAATACTTGGACGGTTGCGGCCAATTTGCTGGATGATCTCTTTGGTGACTTGAAGTCTTCCGAGGGTAGTGCGGAGGATGGCGAATTCTATCCAAATGATTATTTAGGAGAAAACTATGTAGTCGACCTCTGTAAGCATATCCATGAGAAGAACCCTGATGTCAAGTTGTTCTACTCAGAGAGTGGTGGCTTGCTGAACGGCGATGGTACAAAGCTGGATGCTATGGTTAATATCGTTAAGCAGTGGAATGAAGCTGGTGCCAAGATTGAGGGTATTGACGTAAAGGTTGATTTGCCTTACAATACAGCTTCTCTTGCTGACACCAAGGCTGCTTATGACGACTTGCTCGGCAAGCTCAAGGAAACAGGTTTGCAGATTCGACTTTCAGACATGAATGTGTTCTTGGCTGATGCTGGCGGCACTGCACTGAACTTGTCATCTGTAACGGCAGAAGAAATGAAGGGTATGGCTGACCTCTATACTTACATGGTTAGCAAGTACCAGGAACTGATCCCGGAGAATCAGCGTTATGGCTTGTCATTCTCTTCTCTCAATGAAAATGGTATAAACGTAGGTTTGTGGAAGAACTACAACCGCCGTCTTACCTATATCGGTGTAGCCAATGGACTTCAAAACAAGCAAACGGAATGGTAAAGAAATTATTAGTCTTAATTATAGGTTTAGTAACTGTTGCAGTATCGCAGGCTCATAATGGGCCTGCTCTGCGACGAGTTATCTCCCCATCGCAGCCTATGTGGATTATCCACATCGACACCTGGAATAATCCTGACCCACAGCGCATCATCGATATGGTGCCAGAGGACATCAAGCCATACGTGGTGTTCAACCTTTCGCTCTCTGCCACCGAGGCTACCTGTCCTGATGGCGAGAAGGTATGCGACTCCTGGATGAAGGTTTGCGCTGAGAACCGTGTCTGGACCATGATTCAGTGTGCCAGTGGTGCTTGCAGTACCTTCGCCGATGACGACATGGAAATCTACGAGCGATACTTCAAGCAATATCCTAACTTTTTGGGTTGGAATTTCGCTGAGCAGTTCTGGGGATTTGGAGAGGAGCGCAAGCTTGAGAATGGAACGGTAATCAATCCTTCTTTCTTGACTCGTTTGGATCTCTTTACTAAGATTATGAAACTCTGTCATCAGTATGGTGGCTATTTGGTAGTGAGCTTCACCCAGTCTGTTTATTCTGCCAACATGATGCCTGTGGCTTACATGAAGCGTAATGCGGAGATGAACCGCCTCTTGACAGAAGACAAGGATCACTTCATCTGCTGCGAGAAGTACACCATGAAGAATGGTTTCTTCGATATTGAGAGCAACTGTCTGGGTGCTTATCTTGGTGGATATGCCGGACAGTATGGTATCCGTTTTGATGCATGTGGATGGTTTGATGCGACAACCAAGGTGGATGAGAATGGTAATGAGATTAAAGATTCTAACGGCAATACTTTGTCTAATTATTTCAACGACTTCCCAAAGGCTTGTGGAGCCATCCCAATCTTGGAGCATGTGGCTTTGACTGGTGAGACTGTGATTGATGGTCCTGAGACCATTCCATTGGAGGATTCTCGTGAGATAGCAACCACAAAGACAGCTGATGGCTATACACATCGCAACTGGGGTTGGTTCCCTCACTTCAAGAACATCAACATTGATATGTTCCGCAAGATTCTTGATGGAACTATCCGTATTCCTACCCGCAGTGAGGTGATAGAACGCACCAAAATCTGTGTGAAGAATGACGTAACTCCTAAAAATATAAACTCAAGTACGAACGAGTTGGAACCATACGTTTCTCCTCAGGGTTTGTATGATGGTGTATATCGCAATGAGCAAGACTATGGTGGCACTCAGTGGAATGCTGAGAATGCTCCGCTCAACAACCGTTGGTGGCTGAAGAGCACAGGTCGCTATCCTGCCATTCCTGTGGTTTACGACTTGCTGGATGATGAGGCTAAGAAACTGACCGTTGCCGTTACAGCCAAGGACTATGCTAACAACAGCACTTGGAACAATGTTACCAATAAGAAAGCTTATCTCAACAAGCTTTTCAAGCAGGAGTATACGGGTGATATCTATGCTGCACGTCATGAGAATGCTTGGGTTTGCTACAATCCTTATCAGTATGACGAGAAACATGTGAACCTCGTAACTTCTTTGCATGGACAGACGTTCTATCGTGATTTCCCAGCAACCAAGCGTAGTGCCAAGGGTACACTGAAACCTGCTTACAACACTTGCCGCCAGATTAAGATGAACTTGGCTCCTTATTCATTGGTATTTATGCGTGAGAACTCAGATAAGTTGAGCCTCTACATGCAAAACTATCGTTTGGAAGATGGCAAGCGCTATGCGCAAGGAAATCCTGCTTTGGCTGATGATGCTAAACTCCCAGAATATGCTCAGCAGGTGGATACCATCACTGTAGTGGGTGCCTCGGCAGAGCCAACTATCTCCTGGAAGGATAATGCCAGCCACTCTGCAAGTACTGTTACCAGCGAATGGAAGAACTCTCAGTTCATCGTTTATGTGAAGCACAACGGTCCTTTGGAGTTGACCATCAATTGTAAGGGTACTTCTACATCGGGCAAGTTGAAGGATTCTGATGTTACCCCTTCTGTTATCGAGATGCCAGCACTGCCTGCGGCATATGATGGTGAGATGCAGTATGAGTTTGAGAACTTCGACTATAAGAATGTGATTGGCTGTTATGGCAATGCGTGGTATCAAAACTATCGTAACTATTACGGTCAGGGATGCTTGAACATGGGTACCAACAAAAAGGCTTCCATTCGTGGTTATATCCCAGTATCTAAGGCTGGCAACTACAAGGCTACCATCCGTTACCAGGCTAACACTGCTGCTACTGTGTTTGAGGTAATCTGTGGCAATGCCACCAAGCAGATTACCTTGCCTAAGACCAATGTGGGCAACAAGGACTGGGCTGAGTATGAGTTTGACATCGACATTGCTGATGTGAAGGGCAATATGACCGTCAATTACGTAAGTGGTGGAAGTGCGGTGCTCGATTGTGTTCGCTTGAACTATCAGGGTGCTTTGACTGGAATCCAAGGTATTACAACCCATGATGACGTGATAGACCACGTAGAGTATTACGACTTGCAAGGTATGCGCCTCTCTGCTGCCAAGCAGGGCGTCAATATCAAGAAAGTATATCTTCGTAGCGGCAAAACTTATACGGAGAAACTTTATAAATAACTAGTTATTAATAAATAATTTAAATTTTTTACAATTATGAGAACTACAATTAAGAGTATGGCTATGGTAGCCGTTGCATTGTTTGCAGGTTTGGGTACTGCTTCTGCTCAGGATGAAGAGGAGCCTGTTGAATTGACCCAGGATATGTTCCATATTTGGGACGGTACAGGTAAGGATGCTCAGGCTACAGATGAGAAGTGTTATCCCGTTTGGAATATTGGTACAGGTGAAGCTTGTGCTGGTGGTACCGTGATGTGTGGTACGGGCAACGTGACAGAGACCATTTATGCAGATTTGTCAGAGTATTCAAAGATGGAAATCGTGGGTTCTGGAGGTGCCCCTCGTATCATGTTCAACAGAACCGTTAAAGGTGGCCAACAAGCTAATGGTGGCATGATTGCCATCGAGAATAGAAATTTTGACGAGGATGGTTCTATTATCATCGACTTGAAAAAAGACTTGATTCGTACCGTTCCTGACCAGGAGAAAACTGTAGATGACTTCGCTCACTTGGTAACTATCAAGGCTGGATGGAATGGTACTCTTCAGATAGATGCCATTTATCTTTACAAGGGTTCTGATGATCCTTCTACAGGCATTAAGGGTATTCAGGTTGCTGATAATACCAAGGTGGCTGCTACTTATAATGCTGCTGGTGCCAAGGTGAATGCTAATGCCAAGGGTCTTGTTATCAAGAAGTTCCAGAATGGTAAGGTAGTAAAGGTGATGAATAAGTAATGGCAGAAATTTTACTCCTTTTGTGTAACTAGGGAATAATCCCTAGTTCTGATGTTCGGCAAGGTATTTGTTGAATCCAGCAGATACTTTGCCGATTTTTTATGTGTCATAACAACTGACAATTATAACAACAGATAATCGTATAACTGATAATTTTAACTGAAAATGAAAAGAACAATTTTCTTGCTGTGCTTGCTTTGTGTCTTCTGCTTGCAGATACTGGCTGCTTCGGAGCATAGCTATAAGCAGCAACCACAGAAACAGACCATCAATGTGGGTACTGCTACCCGAGAAATGCTGGTGTATGTGCCTGCCGATCTGCCCGAGAAGGCTCCTATGGTTATCTCCCTGCATGGAGCAAGCCAGGATCCCAATTATCAAATGAATCAGACTCATTGGAACGAGGTGGCTGATACGGCAAAAATTCTGGTGGTTTATCCTCAGGGAAACGATAACTTCTGGGATATTTCGGGTTCGGGAGATGTAAAGTTCATTGAAATCATCATGAAAACCATGCAGAAGAAATATCATGTGGATAAGAACCGTATCTACATCTCGGGCTTTTCTATGGGTGGTATGATGACTTATCATTGCATGACTAAGTTGGGCTCCGTGGTGGCAGCATTCGGTCCCGTGAGCGGTATCCCGGTGGATTATCGTAATCCGGTGGTTGTTAGGAAAGTACCTATCATGCATATTCATGGTACTGGTGATGATGTGGTGAAATGGGAAGGTGATCCTAACCATGCTGCTGGTGGCTATGGCAGAATAGACGATTATGTGAAAAAATGGGCGGCAGCTGAGGAATGCGATGTGGAGCATCCCGAGGTAATCAGACCTTATCCTGAGACATCAGACCATGCTGCAACTCGTACCAGATATATAAATAAGGAGGACAATATTGAGGTTACGCTTATTGCCCTCGATGGCAAAGGACATTGGCATTCTGATGATCCTAACGTGGTATATTCTACACGTGAACTTTGGAACTTCTTCAAGCAGTATAAGCTCGATCTTCCTGAAGATGAGGCTTCTGAAGAAGTTGCGGGCGATCTGGTTTTTCGCGACAATTGGGAAGATGAAGTTGTGAATGTTGGCGAAGGTGTGCCTGCTGGATGGAAAAGAGAAAACAGCATGAAGGATGGAAGCAGAAACGATGTGAAGGAGAATGGCGCAGCCAATACGGGTGGTGCCCGTATCAAGGATTTCGTGGCTGGTGGCGACTTCAATACTGGTTTCTATTTCAGTGCCCGTGATTTTGACCAGTGTAAGCTATCCTATGGTTCTTTCGGTAACCATCGTCTTCACTTGACACCTGGCAAATACCAGCTTTCTTTCAATTCTTCTTATTGGAATGATGGTTCCGAGAATGGGGCAGTGACTTTTGATGCTGGCATTACTGGCATAAGCGACAATAAGTCTGTCTTGTTGGAACAGAACTTGGATTCGGAAGGTAACTTGAAAGAGAATGCCAATCAGGTGGTGAAAGGCTCTTTGGCTCACTTCTTGAACTTCACTATAGAGAAAGAAGGTGACTATGAACTTTATTTCACCATGTCTTCTGGTTGGGCTGCCGTTATCTTGGGTAATGTGAAGATTAAAAAGGTGGATACCAGTTTGGGTATCACTGATTGTACAATCGATGCCTTCGGAAAAGGTGTTGTCACGACTTATAATCTGGCGGGTCAGCGCATCTGTGGTCATACCAAGGGTATGGTTATTGAGCAGATTCAACTTGGTAATGGTAAGAGAATTTCCAGAAAGGTTATCAAGAAATAATAAACATAATACGCCAGCATACAATGCAAAAGGTGAGGCAATTATGTCATTTATAGTATGTTTAGTGTCCGTGTTTTGCAACTCCCCAGAACGCCCCGTTCCTGCCGTTTTCGTGGTCTTCATTGATGACCGGCGCCTGCCATCATTTAAGGCCCGTGTAGGTCTTAATAGAAGACCGTCTTTAGGCACCTAAGGCGTTTCCTTCGATTGCTGGCGCAAAGATACGAAGAAATCCGGTATCTACCAAATTAAGGCATGTGATAAGGAGCGATTTTCAGCAACTTACGATTTGAAAGTTAGTTTTAAATACTAGCTCTATATTTTATGGGGCGCATCTCTATGTTTTGCGGCATAGAAAACTATGTTTTGCGCTATAAATCAGTATATTACGAAATAATACCCGTTTTCGGGAAACGTGTTCAGTATTCAGTATTCAGTTTTTTCCGCTGTTGTTTCCATCCTCTGTATAGATAGTGAGGGTGTGTCATAAGTCTGAATAATAGTTGGCGCATAACAGTTGACCATCGCATGCACATCACCTGTTGTGCATGCGCATATCAGCTGTTATGCAAGCGCACAACAGCTGTTGTGCGACCGAAGATACTGGCTGTTTCAACAACATATCCTAACTCTTCCAACAACATATTCTAACTCTTCCAACAACAAGAAGAGGGTGAATCATAAACTTATGACACACCCTCATAATATAAATTAATTACTTACAATTTGTAACCATAAAAAAGAGTAACTATCGCGAAAAAAACTGAATACTGAATACTGAACACCCTACGCTTTACGCAAGATGACTATTGTCTCTTCACTTCCCGAACGACCGTAGGGAGTGATAACTTCTTTAACTTCAATCAATTTCCTTACTTGCGAAACTTGTCTTATTTATCATATTTTTATTGATGTGGAAACGTATGCCAAAGTATTTGGAACATGGAGAAAAGTTGTTCTTGGAACAAAGTTGTACCTTTGCATCAGAAAAGAAAGAGAGTAGCCACACACTTTTGCAGGTAATCCCCTTCTTCTCGATTTTTCATAATTTCTCTATTTACAATAAAATTACAGCATGAAATTTCAAATGAAGATTAACTTCCCATGGTCAAGGCATCTCTTGGCATGTTGCTTTGTGATGTTCGCCCTCACTGCAATGGCTGATTCCTTTATCAGCTTCCGACAGCAAGGGGGAGCATTCCCTATTTCCACAGCCTCTCAGATGTCTGGTATCTGCATGGATGCTCACGAAAAACAAGGTGTGAAAAGAGCCGCGGAAAACCTGCGTAAGGATATCTATACCGTGTCGGGTCGTTCACCCAGAGTGTGCTGCCAGGGCGAGGATGTGGTGCGTTATCCCATCCTCATTGGTACATACGGAGTGAGTGAAGCTATTACTCGCCTTGCCAAGAAAGGCATCTTGCCAGAGCGTTCGCTCAAGGGCAAGTGGGAGAGCTTTGTCATCAAGACCGTAGACCATCCTGACAAGGGCATAGAGCGTGCCTTGGTGGTGGCAGGTAGCGATATGCGTGGCACCATCTATGGCATTTACGAGATTTCCCGTCAGATGGGGGTGTCGCCTTGGTATTGGTGGGCGGATGCGCCCATTGCAAAGCATGATGAGGTCTTTGCCAAGCCATGCTCTGTGGAGAGTGGAGAGCCGAAGGTGAAATATCGTGGTTTCTTCATCAATGATGAGTTCCCTTGTATGACCACCTGGGCTAGAAATAAGTTTGGGGGCATGAACAGCCAGATGTATGCCCATGTCTTCGAACTCCTCCTTCGCCTCAAGGCAAACTGCCTCTGGCCTGCCATGTGGGGTTCGTTCAAGGAATACAAGCCTATGGTACCTATCTTGAAGGATGAGAACGGATTGTATGAGGGCAACTGCTTCAACGAGGATGACCCGGAGAATGCCCGACTGGCTGATGAGTATGGCATCGTGATGGGTACCTCGCATCATGAGCCGATGCAACGCTCACAGCAGGAATGGATACGACATAAGAAGGCCTATGGTAATGCCGAGTGGAATTGGCTGACCAATAAAAATGCCATCAAGCGTTTCTTCCGAGAGGGAATCGAGAATAGCAAGGATTACGATAAACTCGTGACCATCGGTATGAGAGGTGATGAAGACCGTCCGATGACTGATGCGGGTAGTAGAGAGGCTAACTTCCGGCTGATGGAACAGATCATTTCGGAACAGCGGAAAATCATAGCTGATGTCACTAGAAAACCAGCCTCCGAGACCCCACAAGTCTGGACGCTCTACAGTGAGGTGCTCGATTATTATGACCAGGGACTCAAGGTGCCCGATGATGTCATCGTGATGCTTTGCGATGACAACTTCGGTCATCCACGTCGACTCCCTGATAGAAAGAAGAATTTCCACAAGGGCGGTTATGGCATGTATTATCATGTAGGCTATTATGGAGCACCGAGAGCCAGCAAGTGGCTCACCATGTCGCATATCGCCGAGATGTGGGAGCAGCTGCAAGCCACTTATCAACATGGTGTGGATAAACTCTGGATGCTCAATGTGGGCGACATCAAACCCCATGAATTTGCCATCGACTTTTTTATGAATATGGCATGGAATCCCGATGCTTTCGATGCCAGCAACCTGAAGCAATATGCACAGAGATTCTGTGCCCAGCAGTTTGGTGCTCAAGAGGCGAAGGAGGCTGCTCGCCTCTTGATGGCATACGGCAGATATGTGTCCAGGGTGCAAGCCGAGTTGTTGGATGACAAGACCTACAACCTGCAAACGGGCGAATGGAAGGCTGTGCGTGATGAGTTCTTGGCACTGGAGGCACGAGCCCTGCGCCAGTATCTCACCCTGGATGATGCTGCGAAGGATGCTTATCAGGAGCTGGTTCTCTTCCCGATACAGGGCATGGCTAATCTCTATGATATGTATTACTCTTTGGCGATGAACAAGAAGCTCTATCGAGAGGGGCGCATTGAGGCAAACACCTGGGCAGATAGGGTGGAGGAATGTTTCCACAGAGACTCCCTGCTTTGCAGTAACTATAATCTTCATATAGCCGATGGCAAATGGAACCACATGATGGACCAGGTTCATATCGGATATGCAAGTTGGCATGCCCCTCAGCACCAGGTGATGCCTACTGTCTATAGAATGCCTCATGCAGATTCGCTGGCAATCACCCAGCCAAGCACAGGTTATGTATTCCGTCAAGATGGCAATGTCGTGGTGATGGAAGCAGAGCATCTCTATGCCGAGAAGAGCAGCGGCCAAACCCAGTGGCGCATCATCCCAGGGTTGGGCAGAAGCCAGTCGGGCATCGCTCTCTTCCCTTATACACAGCCAACGGATGGGGCGAGTCTTACCTACAAGATGAGCATGCAGTCTGACAGAGATTCCGTGGAGGTGCATTTGATTACCGATGCGGTGATGCCTTTTGTACTGGGCGGTCATTATGTGGCAGTGTCGTTTGATGGCGGCAAGGAAGAGGTCGTAGGCTTGAACCAGAATCTGAACTGGGAGCATAAGTACGACTTGATGTATCCTACGGCGGCATCCCGCATCATCGAGAAGAAGATTCGGCTTGCAGTGAATGCAAAACAAAAAGGTGAGCACACCTTGGTGGTTCGCCCTTTGCAACCAGGTATCGTATTTGAGAAAATACTCATAGATCTGGGTGGATATCGGTCCACTCATCTTGGAATGATGGAGAGTCCTTACGTGAAGTAAGGGTTCTCTGCCTCTTTGTATATACTCAGCCTTGTAATTTTTGTATTAAAAAATACTAATAATTCGCTATGTCTTTCTTTGTTTAATTCAAAAAAAGTAATTTTGCATCATAACATTAATACTAACGTTAATAAGGCATAAAGCGTAATAACATGAGTTTGAAATTGATGAGACAATTACTGATATTTATTTTTGTGGTCTTGATGCAGATGTTTGCATCTCTGTCTTATGCCAACACGGGCAGACTCTATACTTCCAACGAGCTGACGAGTAATCAGATTAAGGTCGTTGTGCAGGATAAGTATGGATTTATCTGGGTAGGAACCAATTATGGCTTGAACCGGTTTGATGGTTACTCCTTTACAAGCTATCTGTGTAACCCCAATGACCCCACGTCTATTCAAGACAATGGCATCGTGAGACTCTTGCCTTATGACAAGGAAAGCTTGTATGTGGCTACCAACAACGGACTGTATCGCTACTCTTACAGCAACAATAGCTTTGAGTTGATACCAATACCTGATAGGTCGGAGAAAGTAAGAGTGAGCGAGTTGGTGGAGGATAAGCAGCACAACATCTTGATAGGCACGGAAGGTAATGGTGTCTATAAGTTGGATGTTGCGACCGGCAGTGTCATCAAGCTGGACAAGCCTTTTGCCAATTCTATTGCCAATTTCTATTCCCGCATGTATTTTGATGCCCAAGGTTACTTGTGGCAATTCAACCATACAGACATTTTCAGAAAGTATAAATATGATGGCAAGCATATCAAGTTAGTCAAGCAATATGCAATTCAAGGTTCCTATGGTTTTAGTAATCCCTTTGCCGGAGACCAGCATGGCTTCTTTGTCGCGACTGGTACGGGCATCTTGCGCTATGACTATGCCAAGGCTAGGTTCTCTAGATATGATCTTGATTTTTCTGAAGCTCATAATTCCAGCCTGATCAGCTCTTCGTTCTTAGACAAGAATGGTAATTTGTGGATAGGTTCGGCTGGTAGTGGCGCATTCATGGTTCCTCGTGGCTCACGCAAGGTACATAAGGTAGAGCAGAACACCAATTCCTTCTTCTTTGGTAATGCCCACGTCAGCGAAATCTTTGTGGATAAGGATGGCAACCAATGGTTTGGTTGCTATAAGAGAGGACTCTTCTTGCTCAATGAGGACAAGGATGTGTTCCGCTCTGTTTCTCTGACTGATATGGGAGCAGGTATGGAGACGGTGTCCTCTATGGTGGGCATAGGACAGGATTTGGTGCTCTTTGTGGTCAGAAACTATGGCTTGTTCCTTCTCAATGTGCGCACAGGCGAGACTCAGAAGCTCAACTGCCCTGATAATCCTAGCCTGGTGGCATTGGATCAGCAAAAAAACATATATGTATATGCTCATAATGGCATCTATGCCTATGATCTCTCCAGCCAGAGCTTTCATTTGATATTGCGTTCTGAAGGCAAGTCGTTTGATGGTATCGTATTCGACAACCGTGGCTACTACTATATGAAGAGTGCGGGCAACGGTCTGTATGTCTATAATTCCAAGACCCAAAAATATGACCAGTATGTGATGGATGAGAAGCGCCCTTATGGTACCGTGTGCAACAACTGGATAGCAGACCTGCGCTTGGATTCCAGGGGAATTCTATGGTGTGCCACGGTCTATGGCGTATCCTGCCTGGATACGAAGACCATGCGCTTCGACACCGCTATCCCTCATACCCTCTTGAAGGGCAAGGTGTGTCTTTCCACCATCGAGATGAAGGATGGCAATGTGGCGATAGCTACGGAGATGGGACTTTATCTCTATCATCCTAAGACTCGCAAGCTCGAGTCCTTCCCTCATTCCGAGTCCATCCAGGGACTCAGAATCTTCTCCCTGCAGCTTGATGCCTTGGGCAATTTGTGGATGAGTTCGGCGCAGGGCATCTGGTGCTATGATGACAAGGCAAAGGATTTCTTCTCCTTTACTCGTGGCAATGGATTGATTACCAGGGAATATCTCGAGTCGGCAGATGCAATGGCAGGCAATGGTGCCATCTGCTATGCTTACTCTGACGGTTTGACTTATTTCTATCCATCAGAGGTAAGAGAAAAGGATGGCAAGTTGGGCTATGTCTTCCTTTCGGGTGTCTTGGCGGATGGGGTGCCGATGTCGATAGCGAACGATGAGATAGAGGTGCCTTCCGACTGCAAGTCGGTGGAGATGAGTTTCTCCCTCTTTGATTATCGGGGCATGGACAATGTGGTGTTCCAATATCGCATCAATGGCGGTGCATGGATTAGCAATCCTGCTGGCGACAACTCTTTCAACTTCACAGGTTTGTCATACGGCCATTACCGCATCGAGGTGCGTGCCTATAGCAACGGTAAGTATTCTTTATCCAGCAAGGTGATAGAGCTGGAGGTGCAGACCCCATGGTATGTCAGCCTATGGGCAATCTTCCTTTACATCTTGTTGGCTATGATGATCATTGTAGGATGCATTTTTGTATACCTTCGTAAGAAGAAAGGTGACTTGGAGGAGGCTAAGATGCAGTTCCTCATCAATGCCACCCACGACATCCGTTCACCGCTGACCCTCATCATGGAACCTCTGAAGAAACTGAAGGAGCACCTGAAGGATGATGCGGAGAGCAAGGATGACATCGATACCATCGACCGTAATGCGCAGCGACTGCTCACCTTGGTGAACCAAATCCTGGACAAGCGTCGCATCGACAAGCACCAGATGGACTTGCACTGCCGAGAGACCAATCTCGTGGATTACACCCAGGGACTCGTATCGCTTTATGCCTATAATGCCAACTTGCGTGGCATCCAGTTGATTCTGGATATGCCCGAGAAACCTGTGAAGGTTTGGATAGACCGCAACAAGCTGGACAAGGCGATAGCCAACCTGCTCTCCAATGCCTTCAAATATACACCTAATGGTGGAGAAATCATCGTGCGTATCAATCAGGATGATGACAAGAAGGTGCGTCTCTATGTCATCGACAGTGGCAAGGGATTTGCTGGTAACGCAGATACCAGTAAGCTTTTTGAGCGTTTCTATCAGGGCGGCAACTCTGCCGATATGCATCTGGGAGGTTCTGGCATCGGATTGAATCTTTGCCGTTCCATCGTTCGTCTGCATGGTGGTGAGGTTTATGCCGAGAACAGGACTGACGGCAAGAACGGCGCTTGTTTCACCATCGAACTCTTGAAGGGCAAGGCACATCTCACGTCCGGCCAGCTTTGCCAGGAAGAAGGCAAGGAGACGGCTGAGGTGAAGAGTAAGCGAGCTTCGGCTAATCGGAATAACAAGATATTGATAGTAGATGATGATATTGAGATTTGTCGTTTCATCAAGACGGAATTGAGCGAATGGTATCGTTTCGTGATTTGCAACAATGGTAAGGAGGCTCTCAAGCAGTTGCTTTCTGATAATTTTGATTTGGTCATCAGTGATGTGGTGATGCCTGAGATGGATGGTATCACCTTACTGAAGAACATCAAGAGCAATGCCAATGTGAGTGATGTGCCTGTCATCATGTTGACCTCCAAGTCGGAAATCGCTGATCGTTTGGAGGGACTGAAGTTGGGTGCCGATGCTTATATCGCCAAGCCTTTCAGCTTGGAGGAATTGCATGTCACGATAGACAACCTGGTAGACAATGTTCGCCGACTGAGAGGCAAGTTCAGTGGTGCCTTGAAACAGGAGGACAAGGTGGAGAAGGTGTCGATGAAGGGATATGACGAGGACTTGATGGAGCGAATCATGAAGTCTGTGAATGCCAACCTGGATGATTCCGACTTCAATGTGGAAAAGCTATGTGAGGAGGTGGGCATCAGCCGCACCCAGTTACATCGCAAGTTGAAGGAGATGACGGGTGTTTCCACCACCGAGTTTATCCGCAACATCCGTTTGAATGAGGCTGCGCGTCTCATCAGGGAACGCAAGGTGAACCCTACCCAGGTGGCTTATGCCGTAGGCTTTGCCAACTACAGTCATTTCTCTACCACTTTCAGAAAGCACTTTGGTGTGTCGCCTTCTGATTATGAAGCAAAGTATGGGGAAGGATGCGAGGATACTGAGAAGAGGGACAAATGAATGCAATATGTGTCATAAAGAGTTAGTGGAATAAATTGAAAAGCAAAAGGAACATGGTGAAAAGCTGTGTTCCTTTTCTTTTGCTACTTTTGCAGCGCAAAACAACAAAATAGACAATAACAAAGAATAAACAATTGATTTTATGAAGAAATTTATCTTGTTGGTAGGTATGCTGCTGGGAATAATCTCCACTGTGGATGCAGCCGAACAGTTTGTAAAGTTTGACAAGGCTTCGGCTGAAAATGCCCTTCTTTTGACGGGCACGAAGGATACCATCCGTTATAGTCCTTCCGACTGGAAGGGAGTGAAGATGGCTGTCGCTAACTTGCGCCATGACTTGCGTAACGTGACGGGCAGTGAGTATGCTCCCATCGTGGTAGCTACAGTAGGAAAAAGCGAAATCGCCAAGAAATATCCCAAGCAATCCAAGCTGTTGAAGGGCAAATGGGAACAATATCTCATCTTCATAGACAAGGGACAACTGGTGATTCTCGGTTCCGACAAGCGTGGCACCATCTATGGTATCTATGAATTGTCTCGCCAGATAGGTGTGTCGCCTTGGTATTGGATGGCGGATGCGCCTATCGCCCATCATGACCAGCTCTATGTCTTGCCTGGTACTTATACGGATGGAGAGCCTAAGGTGAAATACCGTGGCATCTTTATCAATGACGAGTGGCCATCCTTTGGTGGATGGTGCAACAATCTCTTCGGGGGAGTCAACTCCAAGGCTTACAGCCGTATCTTCGAACTGTTGCTCCGCCTGAAAGCCAACTATTTCTGGCCTGCCATGTGGGCTACAGCCTTTAATGAGGATGACCCCAAATCGCCACAGTTGGCAGATGACATGGGCATCGTAATGGGTACCTCCCACCATGAGCCGATGATGAGGGCACATAAGGAGTATGTGCGTCGCAAGGCTGAGGTGGGCCCATGGGATTATGCACAGAACCCTGAGCGCATCGAGAAGTTCTTCACTGATGGCTTGAAGCGCAACAGTAAGTATGATAACATCATCACCATCGGTATGCGAGGTGATGGCGATGTGGCGATGGGCAACGGCAAGGACGAGGACAACATCAAGACATTAGGAAAAGTGATCGAGGCACAGCGTCGCATCATCAAGGATTGCTATGGCAAGCCGGCAAGCTCCGTGCCTCAGCTCTGGGCTATCTTTACTGAGGTGCAGCGATACTATGATGCGGGATTCACCGTGCCAGATGACGTAACCCTGCTCTTCTGTGACAACAACTGGGGCTATATCCGCCGCAAGGGTACTGCCGCAGAACGCAAGCGCAAGGGTGGACTGGGCTTGTATTATCACATCGACATGAATGGTGGTCCATGGAACGACCGCTGGGTGAACACTACAACCATCCCGAAACTCCGTGAGCAGCTGCATGAGGCATACGCCAGTGGCATCGACCGCATCTGGATTATCAATGTGGGCGACTTGAAGCCGAAGGAGGTGCCTATCGACTTCATCATGGATTATGCATGGAACCCAGATGCAGTGAAACCTGGTGACGAACAACCTTGGCTGGAACGCTTCTCGGCAAGTATCTTCGGCGAGGAATATGCCAAGGAGACAGCCGACTTGATAGCCAAGTACAGCAAGTATAATCTCTTGCGCAAGCCTGAGGTTCAGGTGCCAGGCTTGTTTAATGAGCATGAGATGCTGGTGATGTCACAGCGTTGGCAGTCGTTGGTGGAAAGGGCTGAGCTGTTGCGCAAGCAGATGCCTAAGGAGAAGCAGGATGCTTTCTACCAGTTGGTTTATTATCCAGTGGTGGCTAGTGCTGGTGTGGCACAAATATACAATCTTGCCACCATGGGCGACAGCCTCGGTGTGGAGGTCTTGCTGAAGAAAGACCAGCAGTTGAACGATTATTATAATAATGTGTTGGCAGGAGGCAAGTGGAAAGGCATGATGATGGATAATCACATCGGTTATACTAAATGGTCAATTCCAGACAAGAATCGCAACCCGATGACCTTGGGCATGAAGATAGAGCATCCGTTAAATGTACCTGTTTCCACCACGGAGATTGGCATTCCAGCCTATCAGTACAGCCGAAACAAGGAAGGCAAGAATGCCAAGTGGATATTCTTGCCAGACTTGGGTAGAGGTAAGGGATGCATGGGCATCGACCATGTGATGGCAGCAAGTGAGCCGGATGGCAAGGGGGCATCGCTAGAATACGATTTCGAGCTTTCTTCTGATATGCAGCAGCTTTCCATCGCCCTCGGCATTCTGCCAACCCAGGATGTCTATCCAGCTCGTGGTCTTCGCATCGGTGTTCAGATAGACGACCAGCCCTTGCAGATTGTGGATGCTCGCGCAGGATTTGTGGATACCTTTGCCGAGTACACTCCTCGGAATCTCGCTGTGTCCAAAGTGTTGAAACCATTGCCTCAGCAGCCTAAGCTGGTTTTGAATGGTTGGTGGAAAGGGAAGAAGCAGTTGCGAAGAAATGAGGTCTTTGACAACCAGCGTTGGTTGGCAGCTACGTCATCATCTGCAGTCAAGGCTGGTAAGCATACGATTCGTGTCGTGATGATAGACCCAGAGATTGTCTTGGAGCAGGTGGTTATCAATCCAGACAACAACAGATACAGCTATTTTGGGCAAAACTTGTAGGTAAAGATGTAAAATCGGTGTGTTTCTTTTGAAATGCACCGTTTTTTCTTACACCATGGTTGTTTTGCTAAAGTATTTGTAACATACAGCAAAGTAAAATGTTTGTTTTATTGCTACCTTTGCGTTCAAAAATAGAAACTAATAATTTTAGATAAACAATGAACAATAAGTTTTTGATTGCTTCTGCATTGTGTATGAACTTGGGCGCAACAATGAATGCGCAGAATCCTATCATACAAACCCAGTTGACGGCCGACCCTGCACCGATGGTGGATGGGGATACCCTCTATGTCTATACCGGACACGATGAGGATGGGGCAGACTTCTTCTGGATGAACGAGTGGCGTGTGTATTCTACCACCGATATGGTCAACTGGACCGACCATGGCTCTCCTCTCGACCTCTCTTCCTTCGCCTGGGCGGATGACCGTGCCTGGGCGGCACAAACCATCAAGCGAAATGGCAAATATTACTGGTATATCTGCGCCCACTCCAAGTTGAGTGGTGGTATCGCCATCGGTGTTGCCGTGAGCGATTCGCCTACGGGTCCTTTCAAGGATGCACTCGGCAAACCTCTCTTTGATAATGGTAAGTGGGATAACATCGACCCTACGGTCTGGATAGATGATGATGGGCAGGCTTATCTCTATTGGGGCAATCCTCATCTCTATTATGCCAAGTTGAATGACGACATGATTAGCCTGAAGGACGGAGTGAACCCTAAGGAAGCCATTGATGACAAGCGACAGGTGGGCAGAATCCACATGACCGTAGATGGCTTTGGCGCTCCTGATGTCGAGAATCGTGACTCTACCGTGAAATATAAAGATAATTATACCGAGGGTCCTTGGTTTATGAAGCGTGGCAAGAACTATTATATGCTTTATGCTGCAGGTGGAGTGCCTGAGCATATCGCTTATTCCATGAGCAAGAAACCGCTCGGACCTTGGAAATATAAGGGAGAAATCATGCCATTGGAGAAAACGGGTTCCTTCACTAACCACTGTGGTGTGGTTGACTTCAAGGGAAAGTCTTACTTCTTCTATCATACAGGCAAACTGGGTGGTGGATTCGGACGCAGCGTTGCTGTAGAGGAATTCAAGTATAATGCTGATGGCACATTCCCTATCATCCATCATACACAGGAGGGAGTATCTCCTGTCGGTACTCTCAATCCTTACAAGCGCAATGAGGCTGAGACCATCGCTTACTCCAAGGGGGTGAAGTCGGAACAGACAGATGAAACTGGTGTGTATATCTCGGAGATTCATACCGGTGATTATATAAAGGTACGCGAGGTGGACTTCGGCAACGAGGCACCAGACCTGTTTGCTATCTCTGCGGCTTGCTCTTCATTGGGCGGATCGCTGGAAGTGCATCTCGACAAGGAAGATGGCGAACTGGTGGCAAGGATTGACGTGACCAGGACCGGTGGCTGGGAAAAGTGGAAGACATTCTCGGCACAGATGCTCAAGAAGGTGACTGGCAAGCATGATGTCTACTTCGTGTTCAAGGGATTGAAGGGAAGCAAACTCTTCAACTTAGACTGGTGGAAGTTTGAGAAGAACTTCCAGAACCCTGTGTTGTGGGCAGATGTGCCAGATCCAGACGTGATTCGTGTGGGCGACAACTTCTATATGGTCAGCACCACGATGCATCTGATGCCAGGTGCCCCTATCATGCGTTCCAAAGATCTGGTCAACTGGGAGACGGTGAACTATATCTTCCCCAAACTCACGGATTCTCCTAAATATGATATGAAGGAGGGAACTGTGTATGGCAGAGGACAATGGGCTACCTCGCTGAAATATCACAGAGGAAAGTTTTATGCCCTCTTTGCTCCCAATGACAACCCTGGGGGAAAAACTTATATCTGCACGGCGGATAGTGCTGAGGGCAAGTGGACCATCCACAGCCGTCTGCGCCATTTCCATGATGCCTCTCTCTTCTTCGATGATGATGACAAGGTATATGTGGTGTATGGTACGGGAGACATCGTGCAGCTGAATGCTGACCTTACTGATGTGGTACCAGGAAGCCAGCGCAAGCTCTTTGAGCGTGATGTCGAGGAGACTGGTTTGTTGGAGGGTTCTCGCATGATCAAGCATGACGGCAAGTATTATCTCCTGATGATTTCGGGTTATATCAAGGGACATCCGCGTCGTGAGGTTTGCTATCGTGCAGACCATATCTATGGACCATACGAGAAGAAGGTTATCTTGGAGACCGAGTTTGCCGGCTTCGGTGGAGTAGGACAGGGCACCATCGTGGATGCACCCGACGGCAAATGGTATGGCTTTATCTTCCAAGACCGTGGCGGTGTGGGCAGAGTGCCTACCTTGGAGCCTTGCACTTGGAAGGACGGATGGCCTATCTTGGGAGATGCGAAGGGCAATGTGCCTCTCCAGATGAGCAAGCCTGTATTGGGATACAACGACAAGACCATCGTGCATAGTGATGATTTTGCCAAGGACAAGCTCGACCTGCAGTGGCAGTGGAACCATAATCCTGTGGATGAGGCTTGGTCGCTCACCGTGCGCGAGGGCTATCTCCGCCTGAAGACCTCTCGCATCGCACAGAATCTCTTCATGGCTCCAAACACGTTGACTACCCGCATGGAAGGACCTACCTGCGAGGCGGTGGTAAAAATGGACGTGAGCCAGATGAAGGATGGAGATGTGGCAGGCTTTGCTGCATTCCAGGGCGATGCCGCCTTACTCTCAGTCGTCAAGGAGGGCAAGAAATGGTTTGTGGTTGGAAGCAAGGACAATTCTGTGTTGAGCGATGAGCAGAAAATGGTTACTGGTGTGAAGCATGAGGAAGTATATCGCCAGGCTGTGAAATCCAAGACCATCTATCTGAAGATCAGTTGTGATTTCCATAAGGACAAAGACTTGGCAACCCTGTCTTATAGCTTGGATGGCAAGAAATGGACGGAGGCAATCAGAGACTTCAAGATGATGTTTGACTACCGCCGCCTCTTCATGGGTACACGTTTCGCCATCTACAACTATGCTACCAAGAACGCTGGCGGCTATGTGGATGTGGATAGTTTTGGATATTCCAAAAAATAGTTGTACCTTTGCATAGAATATAAAACAACAGACAATAAAAATCTAATATTGATAAGCGTATGAATAGAAAACAAATCATATTAGGTTCTATGGTCTTAGCCATGGCTCTGCCTATGCAGATGATGGCTAAGAAGACCGTGATCGATAATAGTTGCCGCCTTTGGTACAATGTCCCAGCCAAACACTGGCTGGAGGCATTGCCGATAGGTAATTCCCACTTAGGCGGTATGGTGTATGGAGGCATCCAGGATGAGAACATCCAGCTTACGGAGGAAACCTTCTGGAGTGGTGGACCTCATAACAACAATAGTCAGAAGTCGTTGGATTCCCTCCCTAAAGTCAGGGAATTGATATTCAATGGTAGGGAATATGAGGCTGCCCGTATCATCAATAGGGATTTCGTGGTGGGTCCTCACGGTATGCGCTTCCTGCCGATGGCCAATCTTCATATCAGGATGCAGAATCAGGGAAAGGCGGAGCTTTTTGAGCGCGAATTAGACTTAAAGAGGGCGGTTACCACCACTTCTTTTGTTCTTGATGATGTGAGATATACTCGCACAACTTTTGCTTCGCTGGCAGATGGAGTCATTGTTTGCCATATTAAGGCAAGCAAGAAAGGTGCCTTAAAGTTTGATGTAACCCTAGACTCGCCTTTTGAACATCAGGTTCAGAAGACGCCTCATGGTATTGTGCTGAGAGTTAAAGGACAAGACCAGGAGGGTATCAAGGCTGCTCTTACCGCCGAATGCGTAGCTGATGTGAAGACGGATGGCACTGAGGCTACCATCATCGTGAGTGCCGCAACCAACTTTGTCAACTATCATGATGTGTCGGGTAATGCCGCACAGCGCAATGCTTCTTATATCAATAAGGTAAGTGACTTGAGCTTTGCCCAGTTGGAGAAGCGTCATGTGGAGGCTTATCAGAAGCAGTTTAACACTGTGAAGTTGAGTCTCCCTACAGATGCCAATGCCCAGTTGCCTACCGATCAGCGACTGGATCAGTTTACGGGCAGCAAGGATATGGCGATGGTGGCATTGATGTTCAATTATGGCCGCTATCTGCTCATCTCTTCTTCCCAGCCTGGAGGACAGGCTGCCAATCTGCAAGGTGTATGGAATGATAACAGAAATGCACCTTGGGACAGCAAGTATACCATTAATATCAATACGGAGATGAATTATTGGCCAGCTGAGGTAACCAATCTGAGCCAGAATGCAGAGCCTCTGTTCTCCCTGGTCAAGGATTTGAGCGAGACGGGTGCCAAGACAGCAAGTGAAATGTATGGTTGTCGTGGTTGGGTGGCTCATCACAACACGGATATCTGGCGTATCGCCGGTCCGGTGGATGGAGCGTACTGGGGTATGTTCCCGAATGGTGGCGCATGGCTCTCCACACATCTGTGGCAACATTATCTCTATACGGGCGATAAAGCATTCTTGCGCCAGTGGTATCCTGTGCTCAAGGGCGCAGCAGAATTCTATCTCGACTATATGCAGCCATTGCCTGGCACACAGTGGAAGGTAACTGTGCCTTCCGTGAGCCCAGAACAAGGACCTATGGGCAAGAAGACTCCCGTGACCGCTGGTTGCACGATGGATAACCAGATAGCTTTTGATGCACTGAGCAATGCTATCCATGCTTCTGAGGTGTTAGGATTGGATGAGGCTGAGCGTGGACAGATGAAGACATTGCTCTCGCAGATTCCTCCGATGCAGATAGGCAAGTATGGACAACTGCAAGAATGGTTGATTGATGCCGATGACCCAAAGAATGAGCATCGCCACATCTCCCATCTTTATGGTCTGTATCCTTCTAATCAGATTTCTCCCTTCTCTCATCCTGAACTGTTCCATGCGGCAGCCAATACGCTGAAGCAGCGTGGCGACATGGCTACGGGATGGAGCCTGGGATGGAAGACAAACTTCTGGGCCCGTATGCTGGATGGCAATCATGCTTTCAAGATTATCAGCAATATGCTCAAGCTCTTGCCGGTTTCCGATAACGAGTTGAAGGAAAAACGCCCTGATGGCAGAACTTATCCTAATCTCTTCGATGCCCATCCACCATTCCAGATAGATGGCAATTTTGGCGTGACTGCAGGTATCGCCGAAATGTTGATTCAGAGCCATGATGGAGCCGTACATCTCTTGCCAGCCTTGCCTGATGTATGGGCAGATGGCGAGGTAAAGGGGCTTTGTGCTCGTGGTGGATTTGTGGTTGACATGAAGTGGCAGAACAAACAGCTGGTTTCGGCTAAGATACATTCCTCTTTAGGCGGAACCCTACGTATCCGTTCTTATGTTCCCTTGAAAGGGAAGGGATTGAGAAAGGCTGAGGGCACTTGTGCGAATCCTTTGCTCCAAGCCGCTGTCATCAAACAACCGATGGAACAGCATCGTGTGGATGAAGGAGTGAAGGCTCATATCCCACAAGTTTTCGAGTATGATTTGGATACAGAAGCAGGAAAATCTTATCAAATTAAGTAAAATCACAAATAGTTGCCATAAAACTACGAAAAATCCACCTTTGTGTTTAGTTTCTTTCGTAATTTTGTGGCAACTTTTGTATAATCATAAACTTCATAAAGAATGAACAAACTATTAATTGCAACTTTTAGCCTAGCCTTATGTGCTGGCTCTATCTCGGCTTTAGCTCAGAATGCTCAGGTATCTGCCCAGAAGAAGCTGGTGACTCAACAGCAACCAGGTAGAATGACTTGGTCGGCAGACAATGGAAATGGAACTTATACTAATCCTCTCTTCTATGATGAGTTTTCTGACCCGGATATTATCAGAGTGGGTGAGGATTACTATCTGGCTGGTACCACGATGCATAGTGTACCAGGCTTGGTGGTACTTCATTCCAAGGATTTGGTCAACTGGGAATTCTCCTCTTATTGTTTCGACCGTTTTGATGATTCCGATGATTTCAATCTCCGCAATGGCAAGGAGGCATACGGTCAGGGTATCTGGGCTCCTTCCATCCGTTATCATAATGGCAAGTTCTATATCTTCTCCAATATCAATGGACATGGTTTGCAAGTCTTTATCTCAGACAGTGCCAAGGGACCTTGGAAGCATCATCAGATCAAGGGCGACATCTACGACCTCTCAGTGCTCTTCGATGACGATGGCAAGATATATGCTATCCATAAATATGGCAATGTTACCGTAACCGAGTTGAAATCAGACTTGAGTGGACCAGTGGAAGGCTCCAGTAAGGTGGTTATCCCAGAGGGTAATGCAATGGGAGAGGGGCACCATATCTACAAGATCAATGGCATGTATTATATTCTCTCTGCCGATTATTCACCGATGGGACGAATGCAATGTGCCCGAAGCAAGAGTATTTGGGGACCTTACGAGACTTGTGTCATCAGTGAGCGTGAGTCGTTTGGCTATTCGGCTGCTTGGACGGTCAATAATGTCGGCTTAGGTCGCCCTGTGCCAGAGGATGGATTTAAGTTTAAGAATAATAAACCTTCTGATGAAACCTTGATTTGTTCAACCATCCATCAAGGTGGCATCGTGCAGGCTCCCGATGGTAAATGGTGGGGAGTATCGATGCAGGATTTCAATGCCGTGGGCAGAACGGTATGTCTTTCGCCTATCACTTGGGTTGACGGCTGGCCATACTTCGGCTTGGAGAAGAACCTCGGTCGCTCACCTCGTACCTGGTTCAAGCCAAATGATGTGGTAAAGACTCCTGTGGCAACATACGACCGCTGTGATGATTTCTCAGGCAAGACCTTTAAGCCTATATGGCAGTGGAACCATAATCCGAATGATAAGATGTGGTCGCTCAACAAGGAGCGCAAAGGCTGGCTTCGTCTTCATTCCATGCCTGCCAAGCAGTTGCTTTGGGCTAAGAACTCGCTTACCCAGCGTGCGATAGGCCCTGTGTCTTATACATCGGTGAAACTGGATGCTTCTAAGCTGAAAGCTGGTGATGAGGCTGGTCTCGGTGCCATCAACATGCCATACGCTTCCCTGGGCGTGGTGAAGACAGATAAGGGCTTGGCATTGAGATGCTATGACCAGAATACCAACAAGGAAGTGTTGAAGCCGTTGGCTAAAAGTAAGGTAGTTTGGTTGCGACTTTGGGGTGATTATGACAAGAGCCAGTTGCAATATACCTACTCTCTGGATGGTAAGAACTGGGAGAATATCGGCGAGCAGATGCTTTCACCTTATCAGTTGAAGACCTTCCAGGGTGTACGTGTGGCACTTTATGCTTTCAACAAGAAGGAATTGAATGGCGGTGTGGCTG
>ERZ1034973.146-NODE-146-length-47084-cov-58.651173_pt1 | contig 47084 bp, 41 predicted proteins | sample MGYA00520686_ERZ1034973 | MGnify/ENA primary metagenome ERZ1034973 (study PRJEB33766, sample SAMN09781775) | gut metagenome | biome: gut microbiome | host: Homo sapiens | place: Madagascar | study: EMG produced TPA metagenomics assembly of the PRJNA485056 data...
TTGTGGTAATTCGTTGATAACTTGCAGATTTCTTGTGATTTTCTTGGTGGTTTCGGGAAAAAAACGTATTTTTGCGGCAAAGTTGAACGTTTAAAAAGGAGAAAATTATGAATATTGTTGCTTTAAGTAATAGGCTCGCAAGTAAGGTTCCTCATTGGCATGAACTCGAAAAGTTAAGTAAGGAAGATAAGATAGAGGTTATTGCTTTACTTTCCATGTCGATGGCAAATGCAGAGGAAATAAAAACGCCAGCAGATAGAACTAAAGAAATGGTAGAACGTTGCTGTGGTTCTTGGGTTGGCGAACAGTCGGCAGAAGATATTATAGCAAATATCAACGAAAGTAAAATGTCAAAGTCAGAACCTGTCAAGTTTGGATGATATGAATTACTTGTTGGATACCAATATTTGTGTATATTTTATGAGGGGTAAACGAAATGTGGCTGCTAAAATTTCAGAAATTGGTCAAGAGCATTTCTTTATCTCTGAGATGACTTTGGGTGAATTACTTTATGGGGCTCAGTGTAGCGATAGACCTTCTGAGAACATTAGAGCTGTTCATGTGTTTTGCCAGTATGTAACAATATTGCCAATGGTAAATATTTGGAATGAATTTGCTGTTCAAAAGGCTTTTCTTCGTAAAAAAGGTCAACTTATTGAAGATGCTGACATAATTATCGGTACTACAGCTATCATAAATAATATGGTTATGGTTACAGAAAACGTTAAGCACATAGGAAGGCTTAATGGTATTGTTGTTGAAAATTGGATGGAAAAATAAAAAATATATTATTGACGCTGTTTGCTGATTACATTTTGATAGTTGGAGGATAGACTATGGTTGTATATGTAGCAAACCCACTTTATGATGCAGTGTTTAAATACTTGATGGAGGATGATCGCATAGCGAAGACCATTCTTACATGTTGAACAAGACTGTGGAGGAAGTAAAACAAATTCTATAAATACCTAATATCTGAGAAACACAAAGGGATTAGATTTTAAATTTTAATTATATACGATAAGATGGGGTGAGCTTTGAATAAAAGCTCAGCTCATCTTGTTGGCTTATTGCCTTTTTCTTCTTCAGTCCCACAGATTGCACGGATTACACAGATTGTGGAGTTGTGCGGGTGGGGACTGTTTGGGAAGAAATAATTTCTTTTCATGAAGAAAATCAAGCTATTTGATTATCAGCAGAAGATGCTGGAGGACATTATCAACGTGCTGACCACCGATTCTATCAGTACATTCTATAATGAGAATGGGAAAAAGGAGAGGATTGGCAGCTCGGTGATGGTGCAGATGCCGACCGGTACGGGAAAAACCTACGTGATGGCGGCGGTGGTGAAATGGTTTCTTGATAACCATGACACGGACGAAGTGTGGATTGTGGCGCACCGCCGTGAACTGGTGGAACAGATGCAGCAGACGCTCGACAGATTCTGTCTGGTCTATGGGGAGAAGGAAATGGAGATGAAAGCGAAAGTAAGGATAAGAGTGCTCTCCATTCAATGGTTGAACAGACATATCGACGAACTGGAAGGGGCTGGATGTACGCCGGGACTCATCGTCGTGGATGAGGCGCACCATGCCATTGCTGACTCCTATCAGGATCTGTTTGACAGGTACAGGAAGGCTCTGAAACTCGGCATGACTGCCACCCCATGCCGCATGAACAAGAAATCCTTTGGCAGGATGTTCGAGATGTTGCTGAAATCTCCTTGTACCAACGACTTCATCCTGCGTGGTTATCTGGCACCTTATGACTATGTGGTAATCGGCAAGTACTCCAACGACCAGATGACCGTGAACCAGCTGAAAGGACGAGGCAGCGATGGCGACTATGCCATCAAGGAGATGGACGAGAAACTGAATATTCCGCAGACGATCCAACGCCTCTACGACAGCGTGAAGAAATATGCTGACGGCAAGAAGGGTATCGTATATGCCATTGACATTGTGCATGCCCAGGCGATAGCCGCATGCTACAATGCCCTCGGAATGAAAACCGTGGCACTGGACAGCAAGACTCCTGCCAAGAAACGCAAGGAGATGGTGGAGGCTTTTAGGCGCAGCGAGATAGACTGTCTGGTGAACGTGAACCTCTTCGACGAGGGGTTTGACTGTCCTGACGTGGAGTTTATCCAGATGGCACGTCCTACGCTGTCGCTTGCCAAGTATCTGCAGATGGTGGGGCGCGGGTTGCGTATCAACCATGATAACAAGGATAAGGTGTGTATGATCATCGACAACGTAGGTAACTACCGCAAGTTCGGCTTGCCCGACAAGCCTCGCAACTGGGAGAGTATGTTTGCGGGGTTGAGAGCTGGCAAGGGTATCATTCCTACCTATGTGAAGAAGGTGCAGAACATCATTGCCGTGAATGATGAGATGATAACGGTGAAGAAGGCGAATACGGCAAAGAAGAAGATGACTGCCAAGCAACTGAAGGAATATCTGAAGAATGTTGAGCCTTTTCAGCAGGATGGCAGATGGGGACTGAGGGTGATGAACGACATCATCGTGAAACCCATTTACACGCATATCTCTAACTTCCGAGGTGATTATGCTCAATGTATGATAGGAATACAGAAATGTTTGTTTGGTCTTTTGGACCGGAGAGGTAACATCATCCTGCCTCCGGAATATAAATACATATATAGGTGGAATGAACATGAGGCTGAAGTTAAAGGTAACGATGGTTACAGCAGAACCATAGAATTGTAACCGTAAACGGAATACGGTGATGGAGCAGAAGAATAATAGAAAAGCCCCTGATGCGAGATATGCATCAGGGGCTTTTCTATTATTGCTCTGCCAGTTCCTTCATGGCATCATTCAATGTATTGAACAGTACATTGATGTTTTCCTCCTGGTTCCTGCACGCCTCCTTGAAGAGAGCGACAGGATCTTCCGGATCGCCCTTCAGCGGAGCCTCGTTCAGAAGGATATTCACATTGTTCAGCAGCATACCGTGCAGGGTAGGCATGTGGAGCTGATGCTGGGTGCCCTCCTTGCTGCCACACTTCAGTCCGGCAGCGTATGCCTTCACGATGATGCGTACCAGCAGATGGATAGCCATCGGTTCGTCGGCAAGACTGATGAGCACACCATGGGTATAATCGCGTACGTGCTCCTCTATGCTTGTAAACTTACCCTGCAGGAGCCAGGTGAAGTTGCGCTTGTATTCAGCTTCCATAGCCTTGTAAAGCTGGTTCGATTTGCAGGCGATGCGCAGATAGTCGAGCATGGTAGGCTCGAAGGTAGGATCGGTCTTCTTCATGCTCTCGAAATTCTTCTGCATGCGCTCGTTTGCCTCTTCCGCACTCTTGTAATTGAGTCGTACGAGGGTAGAGAACATGATGTCGAAGAAGTACTGGTTCACTTCTCCATAGTGTTCCAGCATCATCTGCTTCACCTCTTTCGGGTCGTTCTTCTTCTGGAAGTCATCGCCGCCAACTACAGCATCCATGATGCCGCGTGCGTATGCCTCGAAGAATCCTCTTACGAAAGAGGCTACAGCCTGATAACTATTGATTCTCTTGCTCATAATTTCAATCAAAAATCTTAAATTCATATCCCTGTTCCATCAGCCATTCTATGGATTGCGGAAGTGCCGTCTTCAGCTTGTCGATGCTCTTCAGCGAGTCGTGGAAGGTGATGATGCTGCCGTTGCGGGCATATTTCTTCACATTGTTCACCACATCTTCTGCCGTCATCCACTTGGAATAATCTCGGGTCACCACATCCCACATGATTACCTTGTAGGTGCGGTGCAGCCACCAGTACTCGCTCTGTCGCATCCAGCCGTGAGGTGGACGGAAGAGATGGGCATGGATGATGTCATTCGCCTTGTTGGTGTTGAGCACGTAGGAGATGACACGATGCTTGAAGGCACCGATATGATTGAAGGTATGGTTACCTATCTGATGACCCTCTGCTACAATCTGGTTGTAGAGATCGTGGTTGCGCAATACGTTTTCGCCCACCATGAAGAAGGTAGCCTTGATATTGTACTTTCTCAAGGTTTCCAGGATGAATGGGGTGGATTCGGGAATCGGACCATCATCGAATGTGAGATATACCGAATGGTCGTTCTTGTCCATTCTCCATATTGCCTTCGGATATAACCATCTGAGCCATTTGGCTGGTTGCTCTATGAACATAGGAATAACTTGATTAGGGGATGATACAAAAAGGGAGACCTAGCAAAAACGCCAGGTCTTCCTTGATATTCTTACTGATTGCCCTGTGGCATGCTGCCGCCTCTGCCGCGATAGAGAGTGTAGAGGGCATTGAGCTGCTTCTCGTAACTCTTCTGCAACTGAGGGCTTACCATACCAGCCACATCGCAGATGCTCTGCATAATCATAATCTGACGGATGCAGTCGTTCTGGCTCTGCAGGAAGCGGTCGTTGGACAATGAGAGGTAATAGTTGAGATACTGGTAAGCATTCTTCCAGATAGCCTCTACATATTCCTTACCCTTTGCCTTCTGACCGGTGAGCAGCCAGCCGCGAGCCATATCCAGACCACCGCTCATGTAATCGAGGGTGACATTGTATGCAGGAATCTCCACATCAGCCTTCTTCAGGATGTTGATAGCCTTCTGGTTCTTGCCGTCGGCGATGAGCTGGAGGGCTGTCTGGGCGAGCAGGCGACGGTGGGTATAGCACATACGCATGGTGGTCTCGTCGATATAGAGTCCCTTCTGCTTCAGGTTACCGAACTTGAATCGGGTCATGATGTTATGGTAGGTCTTCTCTGCATCGAAGTTCTTGGCACCTGGCTTGTTGGTGGTGAACGGAGTGATACGGTTGACAAGTCCCTCCTGTACGAAGTTGTCGCCAAGGTTCATGTAGTTCTCCTGTCCCACGGTAAGAGCCACGTAGATAGGACGTGTCCAGTTGCACTGTGAGAGCATTTCGAGCATCATCAGGTCGCCCTTGTAGAGAGCGCTCTTGCCTGTGAGCGAAATCACCATCTTGTCTGGGATGGTATCAGAAGCCATCATCATGCCGCTCTTCTTCACAGCCTCCTTGTCGATTGTTACATAGACGGTGTCTGTTGGGATGAAGTGCATGTCTGGGTTCTTGCTGCGTACCCAGTACTTCAGGATGTTCTTGAGCTCGAAAGGCTCATCACCAAACTGCTTTCTGGCATTCACTGGATCCTGCTTGTAGAAGTCGAGAATCTGCTGCTTAGCCTCTGGCTGGATAGAAACATACTCGTTGGTACCCGAACAGAAGTCGAGACGTGGCCAGGTGATTGGCACGGATGGTGAGTTGTATGCAGGACGCATCATCTGGTCGATATACCAGTCGGTCTGCAGGTAGCTCAGGTTACATACGCGGGCATCTGTTCCTACGCCTTCTACCTCCTGGTTGTACCAGAGTGGGAAGGTATCGTTATCACCATTGGTAAAGATGATAGGGTTGCCCTTCTCCTGGAGCGACATCAGATAGTTCTGGCCGAAGTCGCGGCAGGTGTAACGTCCTGAACGGTCGTGGTCATCCCAGGTCTGTGATGCCATCTGGATAGGAACGAGCAGGGTTACCACAGCCACGATAGCTGTTACGGCAGTACCGCTGAGCTTCATCTTCTGCTTCAGAAGGTCGATGATGGCGAGAACGCCAAGACCGCACCAGATAGCGTATGCATAGAATGAACCGGCGTAGGCATAGTCACGCTCACGTGGCTGCATAGGAGTCTGGTTCAGATAGAGCACGATGGCAAGACCTGTCATGAAGAACAGAAAGAATACCACCCAGAACTGCTGGATACCTACAGGGAGAATCTCCTCTGTCTCCACGCCGTTCTTGATGACCTTGCGCTTGCGGGTGTACCAAGCCTGCCAGAAGAGACCGATGAGACCGAGAATCAGCGGCATGCAGTAGAACACGTTGTGTCCCTTGTTTGCCTTCAGGTCGTCTGGCATTTTGCTCTGGTCGCCATAGAGAGCATCGTCGATGAATGAGAAACCGGTAATCCAGTTACCGTGCTCAGGCTCACCGTTGCCCTGGATATCGTTCTGTCGTCCGGCAAAGTTCCACATGAAGTAGCGCCAGTACATGAAGTTGCACTGATAGGAGAGGAAGAAACGGATATTCTCCATCTGTGTAGGAACCTTCACCATCATGTTCTCGCCACAACGGTCGTAAGGCACCTGGTTACCCTCTACGCCACCCATCCAGTCTTCGTATGCCTGGGCATGAGCCGAACTGTGCATACGTGGGAAGAGCATATTCTGTGCATATACATACTTGTTCTTATGGCTTACTACGAAGTAAGAGTCCTTCTCATCGGCAGAAGCCTTCTCCTTGCGCTGATAAACAGGTGCACCTTCCTTCGTCACAGGCTTGCACATGTTGCCGTCAGCTTCGAGAGCCACCTGAGAAGTGTAAGCCTGACCATAGAGCAATGGAGTATCGCCATACTGGTCGCGGCTCAGATAACTGCCCAGGGTGAAGATATCCTCTGGAGAGTTCTGGTCCATAGGAGGGTTGGCAGATGAACGGATTACGATGAGCGCATAGCTTGAGTAACCGATCATCAGCATCAGCATGCAGAGCAATGCCGTGTTCTTGATGCGAGCAGAGATGAGAGGCAGCAGCTGCATCTTCTTTTTCTCGATGCCTGTAGCCTGGTCAACGCCGGTTACTACTTCCTTCTTGCGCTTGTAGCTGAGTACAAACCAGAGGATAGCTAGGATGATGATGCCGGTGATGACTGCGCTCCATCCATATCCGAAGAATGGGATACCGAGCATGCCGAAACCGAGAACGAAGGCGATGTTCTGCTTCTTCTCGTTCTTCTCTGATGCATTGTAGGTCTCGTAGATACCCCAGATAACAGAGGCTACGAGGCAGATGATATATACGATTTCACCGGTATTGAATGGACAGCCGAGTGTGTTGACGAAGAACAGCTCAAACCATCCGCCTACGGTGATGATGCCTGGAACCACACCATAAAGTACGGCTACTACCACCAGGAATGAGAGGAAGAGCGCCATGAGCGAACCCTTCAGGTTGGCATGAGGCACCTTCTTGTAGTAATATACCAGTACGATGGCTGGGATGCAGAGCAGGTTGAGCAGGTGCACACCGATACTCAGACCGGTCATATAGGCGATGAGCACGAGCCATCGGTCGCTATGAGGTTCGTCGGCGTGGTCTTCCCACTTCAGAATCAGCCAGAATACCACAGCGGTAAAGGCAGAAGAGAAGGCGTAAACCTCACCCTCTACAGCAGAGAACCAGAAGGTATCGCTGAAGGTGTAGATGAGTGCGCCCACCATACCTGATGCCTCGATGGCAATCAGCTTGCTGGGGGTCATCTCCTTCCAGTCGCCGATGATGAGCTTGCGTGCCAGATGGGTGATGGTCCAGAAGAGGAACATGATGCAGACGGCACTGAGGAGTGCGCTCATCGTATTCACCATCTTGGCTACCTGCGTGGTATCACTGGCGAAATGTGTGAAGAAATTGCCCATGAGCATGAAGAATGGTGCCCCAGGTGGGTGACCGATCTCCTGCTTGTAGGCAGTTGTAATAAACTCAGGACAGTCCCAGAAGCTGGCTGTCGGTTCAATTGTGGAGCAATATACGAATGCCGCAATGATGAATGCGACCCATCCGAAGATATTGTCCACTAATCTGTACTGTTTCATTATTGTTTAAACTTTAATGTATTATATTTCTATGTTTCCTATTTATATAATGTGTATAAAACGTTGCAAAGATACTAAAAAGTAAAGAGATAGCGTAGAATTGCTTCTCTTTTTTAGGTTATATTAAATTTAAATAGGCGATGTTTTATAAAAAACACATTAAACATTCAGGAAATGCTCTTCCAGCTTTTCTCTTGGCATATCTGCCGTATCGTGATAATGCAGGTGCTGGTTTACGCAGGCGATATGCTTCACGTTGTTGAGCACTTCGGCAACATCGTGACTGACGATGATGATGGCGCACTCCTTGTTGATCTGCTCCAGCATCTCGTACATCTGCTTTTGGAATCGGCGGTCGATGTAGGTGTTAGGCTCATCGAGAATCACGACATCGGGCTTGGATACGATGGCACGGGCGAGGAGCACTCGCTGAAGCTGACCGCCGCTGAGGGCAGCGATGTGTCGGTCTTTCAATTCCGTCAGCTGCATGCGCTCCAGGGTATCGAGCACCTGCTGGTGTTGTGCCTGTGTGTATCGCGAAAAGAGACCTTTGGTCTTGCTGAGTCCGGCAAGTACAACTTCATATACAGAGATAGGAAACTGCTTGTCGAGCTGGTTGTATTGTGGGAGATAGCCCATCGAAATCTCCTTTGTTTCCTCAACTTTTGCTTCACCGTTTTCATCAAGAACCGTATTTTCGTTCTCATCTTTCACTTTTCTGAAGTATCTGATAGTTCCTTCCGTAGGCTTCATCAGTCCTAGAATGAGGCGCATGAGAGTAGTCTTGCCACCACCGTTTGGTCCGATGATGCCAAGATAATCGTCTTGATAGACGGTGAGATTTACGTCGCTGAGCACCTGCTTGCCGTCATATCCGGCAGATAGGTGCTCTATTTTTATGATTGGAGTCATATGATTGTAGTTTTTACTTCCCAACAACGATTTTCTTGCCCTGTACCGCTGCAGCAGCTTCCTGCATCGCCTGGTTCCAGTCGCCCTGCAATGGATTGATATTCATTGGCTTGGTGTGGCTTTCGTTGATGAAAGTAGTGGTGTTGCGGTTGGCAAATTCTGCCTGTATCAGGCAGAACTTGATCTTTTCTTTTCTTGCTCTCTCTATGAGGCTCTTCAGCTGGGAGGCACTAGGCTCCCTGCCTTCTTCCTCTATGGCAAGCTGCTCCAACTGGTAATCGCGGGCGAAGTAGGTGAGGATAGGGTGATAGATCACAAACTTGCGTACCAGGTCTGGGTCCTTTTTGAAGCTCTCCTTGATGGTGCTGTCTCTCTTGTCGATGATGCTGAGTAGCGACTGGTAGTTCTTCTCGAAGAACGCCTTGTTCTTCGGCTCCAGTTCGCAGAGCGCCTTGAAGATGTTGCTGGCAATGATGCGGGCGTTGCTGCAACTCATCCATACGTGTGGGTCGATGTTGCCACCCGGAGTCTTGGCAGGCTTGATGCCCACGGAAGTATCTATCACCTTCATATCCGGAGCGTTGTCCTGCAGCTTCTTCATCCAGGTCTGCTCAAAACCGATGCTGCCCACTTTCAGATAGAGGGCACTCTTCGAAAGCTCCATCATCTGCTGGGCGTATGGCTCGTAAGTCTCCGGGTTGTTGCCATTCGATACCATCACGTTGACATCCACCTTGCCTTTGGCAATTTGATCTACGAAATACTTGTAGGGTGAAATCGTAACTGTAACTGTAACCGCAGGCTTCTCTGTTCCGGAAGCCTTTCCCGAATCTGCCTGTTTCTGAGGTGTACCCTTGCATCCGGCAAGAATAACACATAATATAATAAGGTATAGAAATCTCTTCATATATTAAAATCTTCTTATGTTATAAATCGGCTTATATGTTTATACGATGAAGCTGAGACCATAAACCAATAGGATATATCTCAGCACTTTTCCGATGGTGATGCTGATGGTAGAGATGATGATATTGGCTCTTGTCAGCCCCAGCACGATGGTGATGGCGCTTCCCAAAATCGGGATGAAGGCGAAGAAGCCCATCCAGGCACCTCTATCAGCCATGAATCTTTCTGCCTGATCCAGTTTCTCCTTCTTCACGTGCAGATATTTCTCTATCCATTCCATCTTGCCCAGTCTGCCTACACCATAGTTGAACAGCGAGCCCAATACATTTCCTATGCTGCCATATATCACCAGAGGGATGGGATCCAAACCTGCTGCCTGCAAGCCCGACATCACTACCTCGCTGCTGAAAGGAAAGAAACTGCCGGCAAGAAAGGCGGAAACTAGCATGCCCCAATAGCCCCAGTTGATTAAAAAGTCTATTATGTAACCCATTGAATATTATTTGTTTAATATTCTTGATGCTGCGTTTCGCTGCATCAAGTCTATCTCTGAATAACTCTTATCCCAGAATCAATCTTATCCCTGAATAGCCTGCAGCAATACCGTTTCCGGAATGAAGATATTGTATAGCAATATCAATACCATGATGATCAGCGCCGAGATAAAGACGATGTTCGCCACTTTTCCCTTGGTATAGGTGATGAAGTGAGCGGTGAGTGGTGCCGTATTTACAATCATGATGCTGCTCAACTCCTTGATATGCTGAGGCTGCAGGATGATGAAGGCAAGACTCACATAGTTGATCAGAATGAATGAATTGTAGATCATTCGGGTACGGATCTTATCAGCATAAGAGGTATGCAGGAAGTGTATGCTGCCTAATGTGCTCAGGATGATGAGGAACAGGAGATTCACCACCTCGTGGTCGGTAACCTGCGAATAATCGAACAGATCCTGATAGTTGATGAATTCTGCAAAATGACTGATCAGTCCATTGATGTTATTGGTGTAGGCGAAGTAACCCGCTGAGAACCAATACGGCATGATGAGACCGATGATAGATGCAAAGAAGTTTCTGATGCTGAAGGAATTGGTGAACACCATCATCATCAGCCACAGGAAGGGCAGGAAATATCCCACCTGGATGAACACCAGCGAGGCGAGTCCTACGCAGAAGAAGGCATAGAAGGTCCATCCTGCCGCCCGCCTGTCCTGGTAACTGTTCCAGATGATGAGGTAGAAGGCGATGGAGCACATCGTCACGATGCTTGCCTTGAAGGAGGGTGTAGGCAGAGAGGTCATGGTGATGAACACCAGGAAACTGCAGGACACCATTCGGCTGTAGGTTCGCATCAGGGAATTATGGTTGTTGAGCTCCACCATCAGCAGGGTAGAGAGAATGGTGAAGGCGAACTGCACCCAAATGTTAGCTACTAAAAAACCTACAGCAACCCATACCAAGGCGGCAAGGGTTGCTGTTACAGGTAGAGCGTAGCGGCTAGCCGCCACTTTATTTTGAAAAGTTTTCTTTCTTAACATTTAAATCAATGTTAAATGTTAAATGTTAAGTGTTAACTTGGCTGGGATATTCTGCGGTTAACGTTAGGGCGTATGCCCAATTTAACATTTAACATTTCTAATTTAACATTAAAAACTAAAGATCCTGTCCGATATCAGAGCGGAAGTACTTGTCTGTGAACTGGATCTTCTGCGCCTCGGCAAAGCTCTTCTTCAGAGCCTCTTCCTTATCCTTGCCGTAGCTGCTTACGCAGATTACACGGCCGCCATTGGTTACAACCTCTCCATCCTTCATGGCTGTACCAGAGTGGAAAACTACAGAACCTTCCACATCATTGATACCATGGATAGGATAACCCTTTTTGTAAGCCTCTGGATAACCACCGCTTACGAGCATCACACAGACAGCAGCACGCTCATCAAACTCGATGCTGCGCTTGTCAAGATCGCCGGCAGCTACACCCTCGAAGAGATCCACGATGTCGCTCTTCAGGCGGAGCATCACGCTCTCTGTCTCTGGGTCACCCATACGGCAGTTGTACTCGATAACCATTGGCTCGCCCTCTACATTGATCAGACCGAAGAAGATGAAGCCCTTGTAGTCGATGTTCTCCTCAGCCAGACCCTCTACGGTAGGACGGATAATGCGCTCATCCACCTTCTGCATCCACTCCTTGGTTGCGAATGGCACAGGGGTAACGCTACCCATACCGCCGGTGTTCAGACCGGTATCGTGCTCGCCGATGCGCTTGTAATCCTTAGCCTCAGGCAGAATCTTGTAGTTCTTGCCGTCGGTCAATACGAATACAGAGCACTCAATGCCGCTGAGGAATTCCTCGATGACTACGCGTGCAGAAGCGTTGCCGAACATACCGCCGAGCATCTCCTTGAACTCCTTCTTAGCCTCTTCCAGGGTAGGAAGGATGAGAACACCCTTGCCGGCGCACAAGCCGTCAGCCTTCAATACGTATGGAGCCTTCAGAGTCTCCAGGAACTTCAAGCCTTCTTCTACGTGCTCGCCGTCGAAAGTCTCATACTGAGCTGTCGGAATGTTGTGGCGCTTCATAAACTGCTTGGCGAAGTCCTTGCTTCCTTCCAGCACGGCACCAGCCTTTGATGGACCAATCACAGGGATGTTCTGGGTGCGAGGGTCAGCCTTGAAGTCATCATAGACACCCTTTACCAGTGGGTCTTCCGGACCTACTACCACCATATCAACACCGTTCTCGACAGCGAAGTTCTTGAGCGCCTCGAAGTCGTCAGCCTTGATATTCACATTCTCGCCGACATTCTGCGTACCGGCATTACCAGGAGCGATAAAGAGTTTCTCACACTTCTCGCTCTGAGCGATTTTCCAAGCTAAGGCGTGCTCGCGGCCACCGCCTCCTAACAATAATATTTTCATCGTAGTTACGTTTAATAATTCTTCTATTACATGTTACAATCAGGATATTGGTCTTCTCCTTCTTTTACAATCAGGATAGATATTTACTCCTTTTTGCATCCAAATTCCTAATTTGCTGCAAAATTACTAAATTTCAGCGAACTATACAAGCAAAAAGCCTAAAATCTTTATCGCATATAGTTCTTATAGATTTCATAATAGATATCTGGCCATCCGTAGATGGCTATCCTCTCCAGTTCATTGTAGAGTTCCGATATGTCATCTATCAGCTTCACCAGGTCGGGATTGTATCGGGTTCCTGCGCCTTCTCTCAGCTCTCCCATCACTTTTTCGAAGCTCTTTTCCTGCTTGTAGTTTCTGCCTACTCGCTCGGTGGCAGCCTGCATGCAGTCGCACAGGGTTATGATATCTATCATGAAGCGGTAAGGCGACTTGGTGTTGTCGAAGTCGCTTGGATAGCCTCCCTTGCCGTTGTACCATTTATGATGTCCCAGTGTGGTATCGTGGTAGGATTTCAGCTCCTTCGAAATCTTCAGGTATTTCAGTCCCAGTCGGGGATGCATTCTGATGATGCTGCGCTCCTCATCGGTCAGCTGCCGATAGTCATTGTTCACCACGCTTACGATGCTGTTCTTGCCTATGTCGTGACAGAGTGCAGCATGGATGATGAAGTGGATGAGCTGTCGCTGATGAAGCCTTACCTGCCATTTGCTGCTGATGCCCAGCTTTCCTACCAGCAGTTCCCGCCTGTGCTTGATGATGGCTTTCATCATCGCTTCTGCAAGTCGTGCCACATGGGTAGAGTGGGCGTAGGTGGTTACCTGGGTTGCCACGTTCAGTTCCAGCACGAATCCTATTCTTTCCTTATCGCTCAGGTATTTGATGAGTCGGGGATTGGTGCTCACATGTTCCAGTACCTGGTTATACTGTGTGGAGTTCTGCTGGTCTTTGCGATGTCTGAACATTCTGATAATGTCTTCACAAAACATCCTTACGCACTCCTTTTTGTACTTGGCTGAAACTCTGGCGGTATCTACGATGAATGCCAGGTTGGTATAATGATTCATCAGCGAATTGAAGGCACCTACTCCCAGAACTTTTTGTCGGGTAAGGGGTTTGATCGACTTTTCGTATATTTCCCTGGCTTCTTTCAAGGCTGTTCTTGTCTGGATTTCTCCAATTCTTAGCTTCATGACGATGAGATTGAGCTTCGATGAGATGCTGAGTCCTACGGTATCCGGATATTGTCTTATCACCCGTTTTACCAAATCGTCTCCTTCTTTCTTTTCTATCAGTTCCGGATTGGTGAGATAGATACCTCTTACTATATCCAAGTCTCTGTTCTTAAGGCTGTTAATCCATAGCTGCCTTCTCTTTTCGGGTACTTCCAGTTCGTCTGCCGTATGATTTCTTGCCAGTTCTTCCAGCTTTTCGTATCTTTCCTGCAGTTTTTTCAGGGGTTGGATATGGTTGAGTGTCCATGCCGATAGGCACAGATCCTGTAGGGCGTAGCCGTACAGACCCAGTTCTTCGGGCGTATGACAGTGTGCACTGTCGGCTATGTATGCGATGCAATCGTATGCTTTTTTCAATGTCTCATTGTCTCTGTTCAGTCGCCATATCTGGTAATAGGATGCCCCCTTCCAGCTCATGGCTCTCAGAAATTCGTAGTTCCTTTCCAGGCGTTTTCTGAAATTTCGAATCAGAATATCCGTAACCCTGTTTGTGATGAATGGATCCGTCAGGGCATAGGCGTAGTTATGAAAGAAGTTTTTGTCCAGACTGTCGTAGGCTGCATCCGGCAGAATGGTCTCCTTCGTCGTATCTGCCATATCGGTTTCGAAATAATCTGCAATGCTATTCAGCAGCTTCTCGTTTTCGTTATAGATTTTATGGTTCTTCTGGCTTCTAGTCATAAAGAATCTTACCCATTCGTCGTGGTTGTGGATGCTGAAGATGCTGTCGTTGTAGCGATTATAGGTGATGCGGTTCTGGGATAGCTTATCGAAGATAAATTTGAAGTCAGGAATGGTCTGTTTAGAAGCAGAATACTCTTTACCTGCCACTGGGTAATGGCAGGCAAAGAGTATTATAGTTGTTAATAAAATTATATGTCTTATCTTGTTTATCATCTTTTCGTTCCGAAGATTAGTTTTACTTCAGAAAGACTCTTTATATATAGCCATCTGAATTTCCTTCAGATAGACTCTCTTATATTTATTTCCATCTGAATTCTCTTCAGATAGAGTCTCTTATACATTAAAAATTTTTCTTTTTACTTCAGGTAATCGAAGAAGTAGTTGCTGATTCTTTCGTGCAGGTGAGTGCTCTGATGACCTCTCATGTTGTGAGGCTCGCCTGGATATACGAAGAAATCAGGCTGGGTTCCTGCTGCGATACAAGCCTTCAGGAAGGTGAGGCAGTGCTGTGGCACTACGGTCACATCGTTCAAGCCCTGGATAATCTGCAGCTTGCCCTTCAGGTTCTTTGCCTGATAGAGCAGAGAGGTCTTCTTGTAACCCTCTGGGTTGGTCTGTGGGGTGTCCATATAGCGCTCGCCATACATCACCTCGTACCAGTGCCAGTCGATTACCGGACCGCCTGCTACGCCTACCTTGAACACATCAGGGTGGTTGGTCATCAGTGAGATGGTCATGAATCCGCCGAAGCTCCAGCCGTGAACGCCAATCTTGTCAGCATCTACGTAAGGAAGCGTCTTCAGATATTCCACACCCTTCATCTGGTCTTGCATCTCAATCTGTCCGAGCTGTCGGAAGGTAGCCTGCTCGAAAGCCTTGCCACGGTTCTCGCTTCCACGGTTGTCGAGGATGAAAAGCAGATAGCCCTTTTCTGCCATGTAGGTTTCCCAACCACGGCTAGAGTAGTTCCAGCGGGCATCTACGTTGTGGGCATGAGGTCCACCATATACATATATAATGGTAGGATACTTCTTGTTTGGATCGAAGTTTACCGGCTTCACCATTCTCCAGTAGAGGTCTGTTTCGCCATCGGCAGCCTTGATGGTACCGCAGCTGTACTCAGGCACATTGTAGCCCTTCCAAGGGTTCTCGGCAGTGAAGTAAGCGGTGCGCTTGCCGTTCTCGGTATTCACGAGGGCAATCTTGCGAGGCACGGTAGGAGTAGAGTAGTTGTCGAAGACATACTGTCCGTTCTCGCTCAAAGTGGCGCTGTGCCATCCCTTGCCGCAATCATCTACCAGCGTACGCTTGCCGGTTTTTGTATCTACGGCAAAGATGTTTCTCTGGATAGGCGATTTCTCGTTGGATGCGATGATGATACTCTTGCGCTTGCTGTTGAAACCGAGCACTTCCATCACTTCCCATTTGCCGGAAGTCAACTGCTTGATTTCAAGTGATTCTGTATTGCTTGCCATGTGGCTTCCGTGCTTGCCCAGGGTGCAGAGGTAGAGGTGGTTGTAACCATCCTTGCGGCTCTGCATGATGAAGCTGTTGCTGTCCCAAGGCAGGAACTGGATAGGGTGACAAGGCTCTACATACTTCTCGTCGGTCTCGCGATAAAGCTCGCCGGTCTTCTCGCCGGTCTCTGCGCTGTAGGCTGTCAGGCGACAGTCGTTCTGGTCGCGGTTCAACTCAAACATGTAGATGGTCTTGCTGTCTGGGCTCCATGCGATGTTGGTGAAGTAGCGGTCTGTTGGGTCACCAGCCTTCAGATAGATGGTCTTGCCGGTCATGCAGTCGAACACGCCCACAGTTACCTTGTGCGATGTCTCGCCTGTCATCGGATACTTGTCTGGTGCAGGCTTGGCGCAGCAGGTCTCTGTCTCAGGATGATTGAAGTAATCAATCTCCGGGATATCCACCTGCGGATAATCCGTCACCATGCTCTGGTCCATGCGGTAGAAGGCGAGCAGTTCGCCGTTAGGACTCCAGAAGGTACCCTTGCTGATGCCGAACTCATCGCGGTGAACACTCTGACCATACACGATAGAGCGGCTGCCGTCTGTAGAGATCTGGAAATCGTGAGACTTCTTCTCTCTTGTTATGGCATTGTTGGTTACGTCGAAGGTGCGCACATAGAGGTTGCTGCCCTTCAGATAGGCGAATGCATTCTGCTGTGCGTTCGCTTCGAGGAGGTTCTCGCCATCTTCAAACTCCATCTCGCTCAGCAGCTTATGCTTCTTGAAGTCGATGGTGTAGGTCTTGCTGCCATTGCTTACCATCACGATGCTCTTGCCTGCGAAAGGGAACTGAGCGTTGTAGAGGGCTCTTACCTTGATGTCCTTGGTAGGAGCAATCCACTGGTTGATATCGTTGATACCGAAGAGTTTTGTCTCCTTTCCGGTAGTCTTGTTTACGAGATAGCATGCCTCGATGTCCTGATGGATGAGTTCATTTCCCCACCAGGTGCACCAGCGGTTCTTTGCCACCATGTTGCGGTAGTTGTTGCCACCGAAGTTCAGGTCTTCCAGTGTGAAGGTTTTCTCGCCCTTCTGTGCAGGAACCACGCCCTGAGCTTGTATCTCGGTTGCATTCATTGCCATCATGGAAATCATAGCTGCCAAAGATAATTTATAAATTGATTTCTTAAGATTCATCTTTGTTATTTTCTTGTTTTTTATTTCTAGTGACACCGCGTTTTGTGGTGTCACTAGAAAATCTTAATCCTCGTCATCAAAGTCGGTGTCGAAGCTAGGCTTGCTGCCACGTTTTCCTCCGAAGTCCTTGCCACCACGGCGGTCGCCCTTGAAGCCACCGCGCTTGTCGCCTTTCTCGAAACGCTTGCCGTCGCGCTTTCCTCCGAAGCTTCTGCCACCCTTGCGGTCGTCCTTTTCAAAACGCTTGCCACCACGCTTGTCGTCACGGTCGCCGCCTGCACCCACACGTGGACGTCCGCCACGGCGAATCTCATTGCGGCGCTTCTCGAAGTCCTCCAGGCGATGGCTGTGGAACTGGAAGCTGCGGATATCAGCATCCTCGTTCTCTGTCTCCTCGCTCACACGCTTCTTGAACTCGCGCTCCTTCTTGAAACGGTGCTTCTGCGCCATCTCGCTCTTCTCGCGCTCAGTCTTCACGATACCGCCCTCAGAGCGGAACTCCTTCATCTTGCCGTCGAACATCACATACTTGCGGAACTCGCACTCCAGACTTCCGTTATATACCGGAATCTTGATAGATGGCTTCAGTCCAATCTGCTCGAAGCACTCCTCGCGGTAGCTCAGTACCCAAGCCTCGTTGCCGGCGAAGGCACGCTTGAATCGCTCGCCAATCATCTTGTAGGTGTTCAGCAGGTTAGGAGTAGAGATACGCTCGCCGTATGGAGGGTTCATCACGATGATGCTCTTCTCGGCAGGCTGTGTGAAGTCCTTGAAATCCTGCTGGGCGATGGTGATATCCTTGCTCAGTCCGGCTGCACGCACGTTGAGGTTGGCTGTGTTCACCGCCTTCATATCTACATCATATCCGTAGATGTGGTGCTCGAACTCGCGCTCCTGAGAGTCGTCGTTATAAATCGTATCGAAGAGATCCTGGTCGAAATCGTTCCACTTCTCGAAGGCAAACTCCTTGCGGAATACACCTGGAGAGATGTTGCGGGCGATGAGGGCAGCTTCGATGGCGATGGTACCTGAACCACACATCGGGTCGATGAAATCGCATTCGCCCTTCCAGCCGGTCATCAGAATCATACCTGCAGCGAGAACCTCGTTCAGAGGAGCCTCTACCTGCTCCTGGCGGTAGCCACGGCGGTGCAGACTCTCACCACTCGAATCGAGACTCAAGGTGGCATTGTCTTCTGCAATGTGGATGTTGAGGCGGATATCCGGGTTAGATACGCTGATATTTGGACGTGTACCCTGCTTCTCGCGGAACCAGTCAACAATCGCATCCTTTACCTTGTAGGTTACGAAGCGTGAGTTGCGGAACTCCTCTGAGTAGACTACTGAGTCAACAGAGAAAGTCTTCTTCACGTCTAAGATGTCATCCCACTTGATCTTCTGGATCTGATCATACACCTCTTCAGCGCTTCTAGCCTTGAAGTGCTTGATAGGCTTTAAGATACGGATGGCTGTGTGCAACTGGAAGTTAGCACGATACATCATTTCCTTGTCGCCTGTGAAAGACACCATGCGGCGACCGATCTGTACATTATTGGCACCCAACTGGGTGAGCTCTTCAGCCAAGACAGGCTCGAGACCCATGAAGGTCTTGGCAATGAGTTCAAATTCCTGTTCCATTATTGAATTCTATATCTAATAAACTTTGTTTTTCTTTTCTATATTTCTTTGTTTTCGGCTTCATGTCCTTGGTCACCCATACGTTGGCGCCCACGATGCAGCCTTCTCCGATGGTGATTCTGCCCAGAATGGTGGCGTTGGCATATACGATGACATCGTCTTCCAGGATAGGGTGGCGAGGGATTCCCTTGACAGGATTGCCGTCCTTATCCAGTGGGAAACTCTTGGCTCCGAGGGTAACACCCTGGTAGAGCTTCACATTGTTGCCGATGATGCAGGTGGCACCGATAACCACACCCGTGCCGTGGTCGATGGTGAAGTGGTGGCCGATGGTAGCCTCCGGATTGATATCGATACCCGTCTCCGAGTGTGCCAGCTCCGTCATCATTCTTGGGATGAGGGGCACGCCGAGCTTGTGCAGAACATGGGCGATACGATAGTTGGTTAACGCCTTGATCACGGGATAGCAGGAGATGATTTCTCCGTGGCTCATCGCTGCCGGGTCACCGTTGTAGGCTGCCTCTACGTCGGTGGCGAGAATCTTGCGGAGCTTGGGAAATTCCATGATGGCTTTGGCGGCGATGACACCTGCCTTGGCGCGCTGGTGCTGCAGTTCTGCCTGGGTTTCCGATTCGCAGTCGTTGGCGAAGCAGAGTCCAGCGAGAATCTGTTCTGCGAGCATCTCGTAGAGTTTCTCAACTCTTACTCCGATATGGTATTTGATGGTAGAGATATTCACGGATGAGTTTCCGAAATATCCCGGAAAGAGGATGGATCGAGACAGATTGATGATGTCTTCGAGCGCCTTGCCCGAAGGAAGTGGATTCCCGTCTCTATGCTGATGGAAGAGACCCTTCAGTGATTCGGCGCTTGAAAGCTCGTCGATAGTCTCTGTCAGCTGATGAGTTAGTGTATCTTTACTCATTTTCTTCATGTATCAATAAAATTCTTTCTTTTGCAGAGTCTCGTGAGCAAATCAGTCGAACTCCAAATGTTCCTGCGAAGGAATGCGGAATGAGAACCATGTCTCTCCGTCTTTGTTGGTGATAGCAAAGTCGCCTTTGTTGATGAGGTCCATTCCTATGATGAGGTGACAATCTTCTAAGTCACTGGCAAGTACCTCTATATTCTCAAATCTAACTTTTTTCCCAAAGTACAAATTTACTCTATAAACATTGGAATTTACAAGCCCTCCTATGCCGGAAATGGCTGATTTCTTGATAGGAGTCAGGTGTAGTTCCTCCGCAATCTCAGTTGATATAATTGTATTGGTGGCTCCTGTATCCCATAAAGCCTGGTCTGTCTCACAGTATCTCAGTTCTTTCAGTTCTGAAGGATTCTTATGTCCAGCCATTATGATACAATGGGAAGTAATACTATCTTGAAGATTCTTGTACTTCTGTGTTATCTTTTCCATCAGTTTACCGTTAAAATGTCTTTTTGACGAGCGCTGATGGCTCTTGCGATGTGAGCGTCTGCAATGGGTGATGTAGTATATACCACAGAGTGATGAGAGGAAAACTTCTGATATTCCTCACTAGTCAATGTGCCAACCTTTACAGGACTCTTGCATTTTGTTTTCGGTAATACATTCTGTATCTTCGAATGAATAGACATGCCTCTTTTTATGCCATTGTTCAACGGCATATTGGTCATATCTGAAAAGCTTGCCCCTGAAACAAGTCTTTCGTATTCTTCCTTTGTTATGGTCTTTGCTTCCAACATAGTTGTCTTTACTTTTAAAAGTTGGTGCAAAGATACGAATAATTTCTTGAACTACAAAGAAATAAATCGGATTTTGGAGGGGATTACACGTTTTTTTATGTAAATAACTCAAATGTTGGATGAAGACGGGCTTCTATAAATGGAAATAGCAACCATCTATAAATGGAAATGACAGTCCTGTTCTTACCTGTTCATATCCCTGAATGCACTCCAGGCTATCGGTACCGCCACGAGGAAGGAGCAGATGTCTGCCCACGCCTGACACATCTCCACGCCCAGTAATCCGAAGAAATGAGGGAGGATGAAAATGAGCGGAATGAAGAACAAACCGCTACGTGCTGCTGCCACGATATTCGCACGTACAGGCTTGCGGATGGTCTGCATCAGCATATTCGTCAGCACGATGGTGGCTACCAGAGGGAAGCTGATAACCTGCCACTTCAGGGCAACGGAACCCACGGCTACCACGCTGGCATCATCACGGAAGAGTTCGATGATAGGCTCGGAGAAGAGGAAGCCGAAAACGGCACAAACCGCCAGGAATACCGTGCCGCATTTGATGCAGAAAAAGAAAGCCTCCTTCACGCGGTCGTACAACTTGGCTCCATAACAGAAACCGCAGAGCGGCTGGAAACCCTGACCCAGTCCGATGACCACGGCATAGGTGAAGAACGAGATTCTCGTCACGATACTCATACCCGCAATGGCTGCATCTCCATAGGCTCCGGCAGCCACATTCAGCACCAGCGTGGCGATGCTTCCCAGGCCCTGTCTTGATAAGGAAGGCGTGCCGCCAAAGACAATCTCCTTGAAGTAAGCCCTGGTTGGTGTGAAGTTGTACAGATGGATTCGGATGTTCTGACCCTTGTGTGACATCCAGAAAAGCATGGCGCAGCCGAAGCACTGGCTGATGAGGGTGGCAATGGCGGCACCCGTGATGCCCATGGCAAAATAAAGGATGAGCAGTGGGGCTAGGATGAGGTTGAGCAGTACTCCTGACATGATTCCCTTCATCGAATACATTGCGTTGCCCTGGAAACGCATCAGGTTGTTGAGTGTCAGAGAGGTAGTCATGAAGGGTGCGCCCAGCAGGATGATGCCGAGATAGCGCTCGGCGTAGGGCTGGATGGTGGGGGTGGAACCCAGAAGAACGCAGAGCGGTGTCAGGAAAAGTTGTCCAAGAATGGCGATGAAAAGTCCCGTCAGAAAGCTCAGTATGAAGCCCGTAGCTGCCATCTTCTTCGCCTTCTCCACCTCCTTGGCTCCCAGCATTCGGGAGATATAGTTTCCGGCACCATGGCCATAGAAGAAACCAACAGCCTGGATTACAGCCATCATAGCGAAGGAAACGCCTACTGCTGCCACGCTCTGGGTATTGATGCTGCCCACGAAGTAGGTGTCGGCGAGGTTGTACATACTCGTCGATAACATGCTGATAATGGTAGGAATCGCCATCGTAAAAATCACCCGATGCACCGGTGCATGGGTCAGGAATGTATAATTATCTCTTGATTTCTTCATATCAGCCTGCAAAGTTACTGCTTTATTTCCGAAAGGGGGGAAATATTCGGGGTTTTTAACGCTCGGCAGGAAAAAAAACAATGATTTCGTTTGCCATCTCGGAAAAAACTCGTACTTTTGCACCGTTTTTCTGATGATACATTATTATAAAAAGAAAAATCAGAGCAAAAAAGTTTTAGAAAAAAATCAGATCAATGAGTGATATTAGAATCATACCCGTTACTACCAAGAAAGGATTGAGAACTTTCATACAGTTCTATTACGACCTTTATGAAGGTAGCAAATATGCCGTTCCTTACTTGCGTTTTGACGAGTGGAATACATTGAGCAAAGACAAGAACCCAGCCTTCGATTTCTGCGAAGCGCAATATTTCCTGGCTATCGATTACAGCATCCCGAAGGTGGTAGGCCGCATTGCTGCCATCATTAACCATTGTGCCAACGACCAGTGGAACAAGAAGCAGGTGCGCTTCGGATGGTTCGACTTCATCGATAACCTGGAAGTTTCCAGTAAGTTGCTGGATGCCGCAGCCCACTGGGGCAGAGAGCGTGGCATGGAAGAATTGGTAGGACCACTTGGCTTTACCGATATGGACCGCGAAGGAATGCTCATCGAAGGATTCCACGAGAAATCCACCATGTACGTCAACTACAATTACCCTTATTATCCCAAGCACATGCAGGCGCTGGACCTCTACCAGAAGGACAACGACTGGCTGGAGTACCGCATCAAGGTGCCTGAGGTAACCCCTCCGAAATTTGCCAAGACAGCCCAGCTCATCGAGAGCCGCTACAATCTGCACGTGCATAAGTTTACCAAGCACGAACTGGTTCAGGGCGGTATGGGCAGGGAAGTCTTCCGCATCGTCAACGAGACCTACAAGGATCTCTACGATTTCCAGCAGCTCACCGACCGGCAGATCGACGGGTATGTGGATTCGTATATCAAGATGGCGGATATGAACCTCATCACCGGTGTGGTAGATGGTAACGACAACAACCGTCTGATCGGTTTCGGCGTATCCTTCCCATCCATGACCGAGGCGCTGCAGAAGAACCGCAACGGTAAGCTCTTCCCATGGGGATGGCTTCGGCTTCTGCGGGTGATGAAGTGCCACACCACCGATACCGTGGATCTGGTGCTCATCGGCGTGTTGCCGGAATACCGCAGCAAGGGCGCCAATGCCCTCATCTTTGCCGACCTCATCGAGCAGTACCACCGCTACGGTTTCAAATGGGCGGAGGCGATGCCGCAGATGGAGAGCAACAGGGGAGTGCAGAGCCAGTGGCAGTATCTGGAAAGCGTGCAGCACCGTCGCCGCCGCTGCTACAGAAGAAAGTTATAGGAATTTGAAGAAAAATAAAAATAATTAGAAATAGATAGAATGAGATTTGCAGTTATAGCCGCAGGCGAGGGAAGCCGATTGGCACAGGAAGGCGTGGAACAGCCTAAACCCCTGGTGCCGGTATGCGGCGAACCAATGATAGAGCGCCTTCTACGCATCTTCGTAGATTGCGGTGCTACCGAAATCGTTGTGATTGTCAACGAATGGAGCACGGCGGTGCGTGAGCATCTGGAGCAGATGAAGCTGTCTGTGCCTCTGCGCCTGGTGGTGAAGACCACTCCTAGTTCCATGCACAGTCTGCATGCCCTCTCGCCATATCTCCGTGGCGAGCGCTTCTGCCTTACCACAGTGGATACCATCTTCCGTGAGGAGGAGTTCAAGAAGTATATCCGCCACTTCCAGGAGGCAAAGGATATTGATGGCTGCATGGCTGTCACCCCATACGTGGATGATGAAAAACCGTTGTGGGTAGGCGTGGAGAAGCAGGAGGATGCCGGGGGTGCCAGTCTGCTCGACAAGCAGGGTTCTCACAAGAAGCCCCGAATTACGGGCTTCCACGATAAGCAGGAGGGCGATGACCATCTGATTTCGGGTGGCATCTACTGTCTGGGCGACAAGGCGCTCGATGTGCTCGACCACTGCATGGAGCAAGGTATGAGCCGTATGCGCAACTTCCAGCGCCAGCTGGTGGTAGAGGGATTGAAGCTGGAGGCTTATCCTATCAACAAGATTCTGGATGTAGATCACAAGGAGGATATTGCGAAGGCCGAGGCTTTCATCCATCCGCTGGAGGGTAAGACCCTGGTGGGGGTATGCCGCGGCAACGAGTTCTCGCCTAATTGCGTGGATAACGATGCTGCCATCATGAATGCCGTAAAACAGCAGCTGGAGGCACTCGGTGCGAAGGTGATGCTGATGTGCGAGAAGGAATTCTGCCGCAAGGCAACTGTGTTGGAGAGAGCCTACGGATGGCCTCGCTGCCGTGTGACAGTGGGCGTGGATGGCTTCTTCTCGATGGCACGCAGCAAGCAGGCACTCGATATTCTCGGCAGAATAGAGGAGGAAGGCGTATTGGTGGTGAACTCCAGTCTGGGTGTAAACCGCTGCATCCGCCGCATCATGACCGAGCGTTTCATCGCCGGAGGCATCGCTACTCCCGAGAGCCGCATCATCGGCAGAAACGGAGAGATGGTGAAGGATATCCACTATCCTTGCTGGCTGAAGCGTGGCGACGGCTGTGCGCAGCAGAAGGAGGATACCTGCTATGTGCAGAACGAGCAGGAGGCTGAGGCGCTGCTGAAGGAATTCTGGTTGCGTGGCATCACGTCGGTGGTGGTGAACGAGCACCTGAAGGGCGACCTCATCAAGTTCTACGGCGTATCGGGTACCGATTTCTTCTATTGGTTCTATCCATCGAAATGCGGCCATCGCTCCAAGTTCGGACTGGAGGTGATCAATGGCGAGGCTCGGGGCATTGCCTTCGATGCCGAGGCTCTGAAGGCTGAGGCTGACAAGGCTGCCGACATGCTGAATGTGCCGGTATATGGCGGCGACTGTGTGGTCAGCGAGGATGGCAGCATCCGCATTATCGACTTCAACGACTGGCCTAGCTTTGCGCCATGCCGTGATGAGGCTGCGTTCTATATAGCAACAAAAATGGTTTGCACGCCCTGAAAGGGCAGAAGCTCCTAGCCCAGGGTACACCCTGGGTTTATAGATAGATAATAGTCTGGCGCCCTGAAAGGGCAAAAGCTTTAAAATAAACAATAATTTTTAAAAAGATGAATCAGGAATTTAAGGCTTCTCTGAAATCAGCGGATACCGAGGAGCATATTGATATTTACTTCTATCGCCCCATTGGCTACCAGTGGGCGCGATTCTTCCGCATGCTTCACGTCACCCCAAACGTGGTGACCATTCTTTCCATCTTTCTCGGCGTAGGAGCGGGCATCTGCTTCTATTTCGATGATTTGGCAATCAACATCTTGGGCATCTTCTTGCTCATTTGGGCAAACGTATATGATAGCTGCGATGGTCAGTTGGCACGACTCACCAATCAGAAGAGTGCCCTGGGCAGAATCCTGGATGGTGCTGCTGGCGACTTCTGGTTTGTCAGCATCTACTTCGCCATCTCCTTCCGTCTGATGCCGGAGTGGGGCTGGAAAATCTGGGCACTCTGCATTGTTGCCGGTTTCGGATGCCATGCCATTCAGAGCCGTCTTGCCGACTACTACCGTCAGATTCACCTCTTCTTCCTGAAAGGCAAGGAGGGAAGCGAACTGGACGATGCCAGCAAGCAGGTAGAGCTGTGGAAGCAGATGAAGTGGAAAAAGGAGCCAGTGCAGAAACTCTTCCAGTTCTTCTACAAGAACTATACCTTGGGACAGGAGCGGGATACTCCTATCTTCCAGATATTCAAGAGAAACCTGCGCGAAAGATATCCGCAGCAGTTGCCAGAGCAGTTGCGTGCCGACTTCCGTGCGGGCAGTCTTCCATTGATGAAATATGCCAATATCCTTACCTTCAACTGGCGCAGCATCACGCTGTTCATCTCAATCCTGATAGGTTTTCCATGGCTTTATCCGGCTATCGAGATTACCGTGTTCAGCCTGATTTTCTTCTATATGAGAGGAACCCATGAGCGCCTTTGTCTGAAGCTCAACCAGAAGGTCCTGAAGGGAGAGTATGAGGCATAAACAATAACAAATACTTATATGAATAACAAGTTCAGAAATATATTCATGGCATTCGGTATCATCGCCATCATCATCATGCTCTGCACGATGGATATGGACTATACCGATATCTGGCGCTATCTGAAGCAGGCGGGCATCTATTTCCCGCTGATTCTCGGTCTGTGGCTCGTGGTTTATTGGGTGAACACCGTTTCCTGGTGGCTCATCATCAACGACGAGGGTAGGGTGAAGGGACTCTCGTTCTGGCGAGTATATAAGCTCACCGTGAGCGGATTTGCCCTGAACTACACCACTCCCTGCGGATTGATGGGCGGCGAACCTTACCGCATCATGGAGCTGAAGCCTTTCACGGGTGTGAGCAAGGCTACATCATCGGTCATTCTCTATGTGATGATGCACATCTTCTCCCATTTCTGGTTCTGGTTCCTTTCTACATTTCTCTATATCGCCCTGTATCCGATAGGTGTCCCTATGGGCATCATGCTGGGCTTCATCGCAGCCTTCTGCCTGCTCGGCATCTACTTCTTCGCCCGCGGCTACAAGACGGGAATGGCGCAGAAGGGCATCCGTCTGCTCACCCATATTCCTTTCGTGAAGAACTGGGCTAAGCGGTTTGAGCAGGAGAAGCAGGAGACCCTGGAGCAGATAGATTCGCAGATAGCCCTGCTGCATGGTCAGCACAAGAGCACCTTCTACAGTTCCCTCTTCTTCGAGGTGATGGCGAGAGTGCTCCAGAGCCTGGAGATTTATCTTATCCTGAAGGCTTTTGCGGCGGATATCAGCATTGCCGACAGCATTCTGATTCTTGCCTTCTCATCGCTTTTCAGCAATCTCATCTTCTTCTCTCCTATGCAGTTGGGAGCCCGAGAGGGTGGTTTGGCTCTGGCGGTGGATGGCCTGCATCTTACGGGTGCCCTGGGTGTATATACCGGTCTCATCACCCGAATCCGTGAGCTGGTATGGATAGCCATCGGCATTCTGCTCATCAAGGTGGGAAACAAGGACCTGAAGAAGATTCAGGAAGAATACGAGGCAGATCAGAAGAGCCAGCAGCAAACAATTAATAAAGGAAAATAATGAAAGTACTGGATATAAAAGGAATCATCTTTGATTATGGTGGCACGCTCGATACCAGGGGCGACCACTGGTCGGAAGTGCTGTGGCAGGGCTACGAGCACTTCGGCATCGGTGTGGCTGATGACGAGGAAGTAGAGCCAGGAGTAAGTATCCATAAGCAGGCGTTTCGCGATGCCTACGTGTATGGCGAGCGAGCACTGGCTGTGAATCCCATCGTGACTCCCGATTTCCATTTCGAGGATATTCTCAGAGAAAAACTGATCCTGGAATTGAATTTCCTGGCAGGAAAGGAATTGCTGGAGACTGGAAAGGATGATTCTGAGAAACAGGCGAAGCTTGGGAATTCCGGAAAAGATTCTGATGCTTCATCAGAAAGCCTTTTCCTCTCCCTTTCTGATTCAGAAATCCGGCAGATTGCTGTGGATATGGCTCGCTATATCAATGCCAAGACCCTTGCTCTTCTGAATGAAAACAGGCAGGTGTTGGAGCATCTGAAGCAGAAGGGTTATCCAATGGTGCTGGTTTCCAATTTCTACGGCAACATCAATCAGGTATTGAAGGATGCAGGAATTGATGGCTATTTCGAGGACGTGATAGAATCGGCAGTAGTGGGTGTGCGCAAGCCGAACCCAGCCATCTTCGCCCTTGGAGTCTGCGCCCTCGATCTTCCTGCCTCTCAGGTGCTCGTAGTGGGCGATACCTATGGCAAGGATATCATTCCCGCCCATAAGCTGGGTTGCCACACCCTATGGATCAAGGGATTGCAGTGGGAAGAGAAGAAGGTGGATGAATCCATCCCCGATGGCATCATCAAGAAACTCTCTGAGATGGAGGAATTTCTGAAAATCTCATAAAAAACTGAAATATATAATAGGTTTTTGCAGCTATTTACGAATAATGTTATAACTTTGCAGCCTGAAAGTAGAGAATGATTAATAATGGGCGCAAGGCCCCTATATATAATAAGGTAATGAAAGGTATAAGAAAATTGTATTTGGTGCTCGTCCTCCTGGTGGTTTCTACACTCCAGATGATGGCGCAGCAGAAGATAACAGGTCGTGTCATCGACGATGACGGCTTTGCCGTATCGTATGCAAGCGTGCAGTACAAGGGACACAAGATTGCCGTTTCCAGTGATGGAGAAGGTAAGTTTACCATCGAAAAGAAACCGGGACTGATGCTTACTGTCAGTGCTCTGAGCTACAAGACCACAACGGTCAAGGTAGATGAGAAAACCAGCTTCCTCGAAATCAAGCTCAAGGACGATTCCCACAAGCTGGGAGAAGTCGTGGTGAAGTCGAAGAAGGGAAGATACAAGCGCAAGGATAACCCTGCCGTGGAACTCATGCGACGTGTCATCGCTGCCAAGAAGAAGAGCGACCTCAGCAACTATGATTATTATCAGTATGATAAATATCAGAAGATCACCCTCGCACTCAATGATATCACCAAGGAACAGATGGAGGGCAAGTTCTTCAGCAAGCGACAGTATCTCCTCGACCAGGTAGAGCTTTCGCCTTACAACGGCAAGCTCACCCTGCCGGTAAGCATCGATGAGACCGTTTCGCAGCACGTATATCGCAAGGACCCGAAGAGCGAAAAGGATATCATCAAGGGTCAGCAGAGCAATGGTATCGGACAGGTAATCCAGACCGGAGAAATCCTGAATACAGCCATCAAGGATGTCTTCACCGATGTGGATATCTACGATGACTACGTGCGACTGCTCCAGTATCCGTTCCCGTCTCCGCTGGGCAGAACTGCCATCAGCTTCTATCATTATTATATAGAAGATACGGTGTATGTGAACCGCGACCTCTGCTATCATCTGCAGTTTATCCCAGCCAACAGTCAGGACTTCGGATTCCGAGGCGAGCTTTATGTGCTTGCCGACAGTACCCTGCACGTCAAGAAATGTAATCTCTATATGCCTCACAACTCAGCCGTCAACTGGGTGAAGGATATGAAGATTGAGCAGGAATATACCAAGCTCGACAATGGCGAGTGGGTGCTCACCAAGGATGATATGATAGCAGAGATGCACATGAACAAGCTGCTGCAGGACCTGCTGGTGGTGCGCAACACCCGAATCACCGATTACGCCTTCGACCCTTTGCCGAAGATGCTCTTCAAGGGCAAGGCGAAGGTAAGGCATGATATGGATGCGATGAACCGTGATGAGGCTTACTGGAACAAGTACCGACAGGTGGATCTCACCAAGAGTGAGTCTTCGATGGACAGTTTCATCCACCGCATGGAGAATTCCAAGGGATTCAAGTACATCATCTTCGGCGTCAAGGCGCTCATGGAGAACTATGTAGAGATAGGAAGCGGAGGAAAGGATGGCAGAAAGAGCCTCTTCGACCTCGGACCTATCAATACCTTCCTCTCCAACAACTACGTGGATGGCGTGCGCCTGCGTCTGGCAGCCCGTACCATGGCGGCACTCAATCCTCACTTCTTCTGGGATGGATATGGCGCCTACGGTACGAAGAGCCACAACTGGTACTACGGTCATCTCTTCACCTATTCGCTCAACAAGAAAAAGAACAGCCCGTTCGAATTCCCGATGCGCAAGTTCGTCTTCGAGATTGGTCACGATATCACTTCTCCATCCGATGACAACCTGCTGCACAACAAGGATAACTTCTTCATGACCATCCGTGCCGCTACGCAGGACCAGATGTATCTCTACCAGCGACAGAAGTTCAGCTTCGTCTATGAGACCGACTGGGGACTCCGCTTCGATGCGGGAATGAGATGGCAGAGCAACCGCACCGTGGGCAATCTGCATTATTTCAAGGTGAACACGGGCGAGGAAGTAAAGAAGATACGCACCACCGAGGCATCTGTGGGCATTGACTACAACCCGGGTGTTACCTATGTCAACACCAAGCAGCAGCGATTGCCTATCAATCTCGACAGTCCTGAGCTCACCCTCCGCCATTCCATGGGTCTGGACGGATTCATGGGCGGTCAGTATCAGAGCAACCTCACCACGCTGGGCATCTACAAGCGCCAGTGGCTGGGCAGCTTCGGATATGTGGACTTCAACATCGTGGGCAAGATGCAGTGGAACAAGGTTCCATTCACCATGCTCGTCCAGCCACCAGTCAACCTCTCCATCTTCGAGCAGGAGGCAACCATCAGTATGATGAAAGACTGGGAGTTCCTGAGCGACCGCCAGCTCTTCTGGTCGGTAGCCTGGGATATGAACGGCAAGCTTCTCAACCGCATTCCGCTCATCAAGAAGCTGAAGTGGCGCGAGTATGTAGCCGTGAAGGGAGTATGGGGACAGCTCACCGACAAGAACAATCCGGTGAAGAATACATCGGATGACGTGATCTTCAAGTTCCCTAACAACTCCTATACCTTTGGCAACACGCCATATTGGGAGGTGGTAGCCGGTGTGCACAACATCTTCAAGTTCTTCGGAATCGATTATGTGCGCCGTATCAACTACCTGAATCATGCCAATGTAGATAAGTGGGGCATCCGAATGGGATTCCTCATGTCATTCTAGAAAGCAGAAAAGTTTGGTCATTTAAAAGAGTATATACAACATAAAAGAAGGAGAATTGCTTATGAAGATTCTATTGGCAGATAAGCAGGATATCACGCGTGCCGGACTGATATACGTGATAGAGAAAATGGAAGGATTGGAAACCAAGTATGTGGAAGACAAGACTGAGCTGATGCTTGCCTTGCGGGAAAACGAAGATACGGTGGTGATACTCGATTACACGCTTTTCGATATCAATGATGCCGCCGAACTGCTCATTCTCAACCAGCGCTTTCCCTATACCCGATGGCTGCTGTTCAGCGAAGACCTGAGTGCCGATTTCGTACGTGTGCTCATCGCCAGCAGCAGTATGTTCAGCGTGCTCCTGAAGGAGAGTTCGCTGATGGAAATCAAGGAGGCGATACGCTTCTGCGTGGACAGCAAGCGTTTTGTCTGCCAGCGAATGATGGAGGTGCTCCTTACTCCGCCGCAGGAAGCAGAAGAAAAGGTGAATCTCACCAAGACCGAAACCGAGATTCTCAAGGATATCGCCCTGGGTATGACTACCAAGGAAATCGCCGAGAAGCGCTTCTCCAGTTTCCATACCGTGAATACCCACCGGAAGAATATCTTCAGAAAGCTCGGCGTGAACAACGTGCATGAAGCAACAAAGTATGCACTTCGCGCCGGACTGGTAGATTCTGCAGAATATTACATCTAGAAGAAATTTATCTTATGGAGTTAAAGGAGTTAAGGAGTTAAGACAATAGTCTTATGGCGTAGCTTTTAATCAAAAAGGCATACGTCTTAACTCCTTTAACTCCTTAACTTCTTATCTCCTTACTCATAAATACAAAAAAAGCTTCAGATTGTCTCCCGACATTCTGAAGCTTTTTCATTTCTAACTAACTTATTATCAACTATTCATTACTTTTCGTGCTGCAAAATTACAAGTATTTTTAGAAATATGTGCTATATTTGCTAAAAAAACACACGTAAACGTTTGCAATTCGGAATAAAAATAGTATCTTTGCAGTAATTTTGATGCAATATCGCACCATACATAACTAACTTATTATACATGAAGCAGCGTAGAACATCATTAAAGGACCTTGCAGATAAGCTTGGTGTCAGTATAGCTACCGTTTCCAGAGCATTGCGAAACAGCCATGAAGTAGGAGAGGAGATGACCCAGAAGGTGAAGCAGCTCGCCAAGGAGCTGAACTATCGCCCGAATCCCTTCGCCCAGAGTCTCCGTAAGGAAGCTCCGAGGGTGATTGGTGTCATCGTCCCAAATCTCGTGACTCACTATTATGCCGCAGTCCTCGATGGCATCGAAGACTATGCCTCCAAGCTGGGCTATTCCGTTATCAGTGCCAACAGTCATGAAGACCATGAGCGCGAGGCGCAGGCTCTGGATAACTTTCTCAATATGCATGTAGAGGGTATCATCGCCTGTCTGGCGCAGGACACCACCGACTATTCTCACTTTGAGCAGCTCCACAAGATGGGGGTGCCCCTGGTATTCTTTGCTCGCTGCTGTCTGGAGGACATGTTCTCGCAGGTGGTGGGAAATGGTGATGTGGCGGCTCAGGAGGCCACCCAGCACATGATAGAAACCGGTTCGCGCCGTGTGGCTTTCATCGGCGGGCCCAACCATCTCGATATGGTGCGCCGCCGCAAGCACGGTTATCTCGAAGCGCTCCGCGAGAACCGCATTCCTATCGACCGCGACCTGGTGGTATGCGACAAGATAGATTTCGACGTAGCACGCAATGCCACGCTCCGACTCCTGGAAGGTGAGAATCCGCCTGATGCCATCCTCGCCTTCAATGATATCATCACCTATGCAGCCTTCGATGCCATCAAGTCGAAAGGTCTGCGCATTCCGGAAGATGTGGCTATCATCGGATTCACCGATGGAGATACTGCCGCCTTCGTAACACCTCGCCTCACCGCCATCATGGACCAGGCACACGTGCAGGGCACCAAAGCCTGCCAGCTCCTGATGAAGAGCATCAATGGCGATGAGAAAATATACAAGGAGGTGGTGCCGATGATTCTCAAGATACGTGAAAGTTCGGAAAAGAATCTCGTGAAGAAATAGACTAGTATAACAATTTTATAAACTCTAAAAAAACAAACTAAATGAAACCAACCAAGACATTATTAGTTTCGGCTGCATTGATTCTGGGCACTATGGGTGTCCAGGCAGCTGATTTTGTCCAGAATGGTAATTATCTTACCGTACAGTTGAAACAGCATCAGAACTATGGTCCGTCGCAAATCCGCCTCCAGGTGGTCAACGACCGCATCATCCGTGTGCAGGCTACTGCCGAGCAGAGCTTCCGCAACAAGCAGAGTCTCATCATCGTGCCTCAGAACTCCAAGGCGAAGTACAAGGTGGAGGAGCAGGGCGATGACCTCATCATCACCACCGCTGCCATGCGTGCCGTGCTGAACGAGGCTACCGGACAGATTACCTTCTATGATCTCAAGGATCAGGTTCTGTTGAAAGAGGTGGCGCAGGGCGGAAAGACCTTCAAGCCTTTCACCGTACCCGACCGTGAAATCGGTGTGGATATCGCCAAGGTACCTGAGGCACAGAAGCACGGATGGTCATGGCGTGCCCTCTTCGATTCGCCAGACAATGAAGCCTTCTATGGACTCGGTCAGCACCAGAGCGAAGAGCTCAACATGAAGGGCAAGAACGAAGACCTCTTCCAGTATAATACCAAGGTGAGCGTGCCTTTCGTCATCTCCAACAAGAACTACGGCATCCTCTGGGATTCCTATTCCTACAGCCGATGGGGTAATCCGGATGATTATCTCCAGCTGAACCGTGCCTTCAAGCTCTACGATAAGGACGGTAAGGAAGGACAGCTCACCGGTACTTATGTGGATAAGAACGGACAGAAGATAGTTCGTGGCGAGGACAGCATCTACTTCGAATATGCCATGCCTGAGGCTTCTGAAATCTGCAACATGACTGATAAGGGCGGCATCCAGAACCTGCCTAAGGGCTTTGCGCTGAATGGCTCCAAGGTGGTTTACGAGGGATATGTAGAGGCGCCTACCAACAGCTTCTATCAGTTTATCCTCTACTATGCCGGCTATATGAAGATCTATATCGACGGCAAGCTGGTGGTGCCTGAGCGCTGGCGTACCGCCTGGAATCCGAATTCCTATAAGTTTGAGACTGCAATTAAGAAGGGTGTAAAGACACCTATCCGCATCGAATGGCAGCCGGATGGCGATGTTTCCTACTGCGGTCTCCGTGTGGCTGCCCCACGTTCTGAGGCTGAGAAGAACCAGCTGAGCATCTGGAGCGAGATGTCGCCGGATATGGATTACTACTTCATCGCCGGAAAGAATATGGACGAAGTAATCTCGGGCTATCGCACCCTTACCGGCAAGGCACCGGTATATCCTAAGTGGGTGCTCGGTTTCTGGCAGAGCCGCGAGCGCTATCAGAGCAGCAAGGATATCGAGGAGAACATGAAGAAGTTCCGCGACCTGAAGATTCCAGTGGATAACATCGTACAGGACTGGAACTACTGGAAGCTGGATTCATGGGGAAGCCACGAGTTTGAGGCGGCTCGCTATCCGAACCCTCAGGCGATGCTCGACAGCGTACACGCCCTGCATGGAAGATTCATGATTTCGGTTTGGCCGAAGTTCTATGATACCGTGAAGAATTACAAGGAACTGGATGCCAAGGGCTGGATGTATCACCAGGCTATCAAGGATGATATCCACGACTGGCTCGGTTTCCGCGGCTCCTTCTATGATGCCTACGATGCCGGAGCCAGAAAGATGTTCTGGCGACAGATGGATGAGAATCTCTATACCAAGTATAAGTTCGGTATCGATGCCTGGTGGATGGATGCTTCTGAGCCGAACGTGCGCGACTGCACGCCGATGTGGTACCGCAAGGCGCTCTCCGGTCCTACCGCCCTGGGCACGGCTACCGAGTATTTCAATGCCTACAGCATCGTGAATGCCGACGCCATCTACAATGGTCAGCGCAGCGTGAACCCTAACCAGCGTGTCTTCCTCCTCACCCGTTCGGGCTTTGCTGGCGAACAGCGCTACAGCACTGCTACCTGGTCGGGCGACATCGCTACCCGCTGGGAGGATATGCGTGCGCAGATGACAGCCGGACTGAACTATTCCATGGCAGGTCTTCCTTTCTGGGGAATGGACCAGGGCGGCTTCTGTGTGGAAAACCGCTATGTGGCTGCCCAGCAGGAGTTTGACAAGACCGGTAAGGAGAATGCCGATTTGAAGGAGTGGCGTGAATTGCAGGCTCGCTGGAACCAGTTCGGCTGTTTCGTTCCGCTCTATCGTGCCCACGGTCAGTGGCCGTTGCGTGAGGTTTGGAACATCGCTCCAGCCGATCATCCTGCCTACAAGACCATCGTAGCTTACGACAAGCTCCGCTATCGCCTGATGCCTTACCTCTACAGTATGGCAGGTATGGTGCATCTCAAGGATTACACGATGATGCGCGGACTGGTGATGGATTTCAATGGCGATGATAAGGTGTTGGATATCAAGGACCAGTGGATGTTCGGTTCTGCCCTGATGGCTTGTCCTGTAGGCGAGTATCAGAAGTATTCACGCGAAGTCTATCTGCCTAAGCAGAAGGGCTGGTACGATTTCTATACCGGAGCATATCATGCGGGCGGTCAGACCATCGTGGCTGATGCGCCATACGATAAGATTCCTGTCTTCATCCCAGAGGGTGCCATCCTTCCGATAGGTCCTGAGATGCAGTGGAGTGATGAGAAGAAACCGGAGCTGATCGACCTCTATGTCTATGCCGGCAAGGATGGCTCTTATACCTTGTACGAGGATGAGGGCACGAACTATAACTACGAGAAGGGCAAGTATGCTGTAATCGATTTCAAGTATGATGATGCCCGGAAGCAGGTTACCATCGGTGCTCGCAAGGGTAGTTTCGACGGCATGCTCCAGAAGCGCCGCTTCAACATCATCCTGGTAGATCAGAAGAAGCAGCAGGGCGTGAATCTCGCCAAGTCGCCTAAGGGCAAGGTAGTGAAGTATGCAGGTCAGGCAATGACTGTAAAATTGAAGTAGTCTAATCTCCCACAGATGACACAGATTTCACAGATTTTTTATATTCTCAGAAAAGATGAATCTGTGTAAATCTGTGCTATCTGTGGGATTTCTTATATTGATAGAAATGAACAGGAAAAAAATATGGGGCGTAGTTTTGATGAGTGGGCTTTTCGCTCTTCCGTTGAACGCCCGCGAACATCAGTCTTTTGACAGAGACTGGCTTTTCACGTTATCCGATAGTACGGAAATGTATCAGCCTTCGTATTCCGACGGCCATTGGCGCCGCCTGAATCTCCCTCACGACTGGGCGATAGAGGGCGATTTCTCTCCATCGAATCCTTCGGGAGCCAGCGGTGGTGCTCTTCCGGGCGGCATCGGATGGTATCGCAAGCACTTCTCCCTTTCGCCAGACGAGAAGTACGACCGCTTCACCATCACCTTCGATGGCGTGTATATGAACTCCACCGTCTATATCAACGGTCACAAGCTCGGCACCCGTCCCTACGGCTACAGCACCTTCGAGTACGATCTTACACCTTATATATATAAGAAGGGTGATAACGTCATTGCCGTGAAGGTGGATAACAGCGACCAGCCCAACAGCCGTTGGTATTCTGGCTGCGGCATCTACCGCCACGTCTGGCTTACCAAGACCCTGAAGAAGGCATACATCCCGCAGTGGGGTCAGTATGTGGCTACCACGCCGAAGGGTGATGTCAAGGTGAAGGTGGATTTCCATGCCGAAGGCAGCAGGATGAAACTATCCATCCGCAATACCATCTATGATGCGGCTGGCAAGGTGGTGGCAAGGAGCCAGGGCACCCAGATCCAGCAGCTCAAGGTAAGGAAACCTCATCTCTGGTCTATCGGCAAGGGCTATCTTTATACCGTGAAGAGCGAACTGGTGGTGAATGGCAAGGTGGAGGATACCGCCACTACGCAGACCGCCTTCCGTGAAGTGAGGTTTGATGCCCGGAAAGGTTTCTTTCTCAATGGCGAGAATATGAAGATCAATGGCGTGTGCGAGCATCACGATTTCGGATGTCTCGGTGCCGCCCTCAACGAGGATGCGCTTCATCGCAAGCTCACCATCCTCAGGGATATGGGTGTGAATGCCATCCGAAGCAGTCATAATCCTCCGGCTCCCGAACTTCTGAATATGTGTGATTCCATGGGAATCATGGTGATGGACGAGAGCTTTGATATGTGGCGCCGCAAGAAGTCGAATGGCGATTATGCCCGTTTCTTCGATGAATGGCACCAGCGTGATCTCTCTGATCTGGTGAAGCGCGACAGGAATCATCCTTGCATCATCATGTGGAGCATCGGCAACGAGGTGCTCGAACAGTGGTCGGATGCCGCTGCCGATACCCTGAGTCTGGAGCAGGCGAATTTCATCCTGAATGCGGGGCATGACGCCTCTACCCTGGCACATAGCGATGAACTCAGCGTGAACTCTCTTCTCACCCGTCATCTGGCTAATATCGTGAAGAAGTATGATCCGTGGGGCGCCCGTCCGGTAACAGCCGGATGCAACGAGCCTGACCCTAAGAATCATCTCTTCAAGAGCGGTGCCATCGATGTCATCGGATTCAATTATCATCATCAGTGGGCGAAGGATGTTCCTAGGAATTTCCCGGACAAGCCGTTCATCTTCTCCGAGAGTGTTTCGGCACTGCAGACGCGCGGTTATTACCGGATGCCGAGCGACAGCATCTATACGGCTCCGGTGGAGTGGTGGCTGCCATATACCGATCCATCCTTCAAGTGTTCGGCATACGACAATATGCATGCCTCCTGGAGCAGTACGCACGAGGAGACCTGGGATGTGGTGAAGCACAATGATTTCGTGGGCGGACAGTTTATCTGGACAGGTTTCGACTATATCGGCGAACCGACTCCTTATGCCTATCCGGCACGCAGCAGTTATTTTGGCATCATCGACCTGGCTGGTCTTCCTAAGGACAGCTATTATATGTATCAGAGTGAGTGGACGAAGAAGCCTGTTCTCCATCTCTTCCCTCACTGGAACTGGCTTCCAGGCCAGCAGATAGATATGTGGTGCTATTACAACCAGGCTGATGAGGTAGAGCTGTTCATCAATGGCAAGAGCCAGGGCATCCGGAAGAAGAAGGTGCATGGAGAGGGGAATGAAGGCAAAGCCCATGCCGTTTCAGCAAAAGCCGGCGCCAATGCCAATGCCGCAAATGCTGGCGCCTTTGATCGCAGTACCGAGTACCACGTGATGTGGCGAGTAAACTTTGAGCCGGGTGAAGTAAAGGTTGTAGCGAGAAAGCAGGGCAGGGAGATTTCATCCCAGACCATCAAGACAGCCGGTCCTCCTCATCACCTCGTCTTGAAGAAGACCTATCAGAACACCCTTGCATCCGCTGTCCAAACCCCGTCAGTCGTTCCTGCGGATTTGCAATCGTGCACTCCAACCCCGTCAGGCGTTCCTGCGGATTTGCAATCCGCAGTCAAAAAAGGTTCGACCTCTCTCCCTGGGGATTTGCAATCCCCATCGATCCCTACAACCTTCGTAGAAGTAAATGTAGTAGATAAGGATGGCAATCTCTGTCCGAATGCCGAGAACGAGATATATTTCTCTTCCACCGCCGAAATCCTGGGCACAGATAACGGCAATCAGACCTCCCTGGAGCGTTTCACCGATCCAAAGAGAAAGGCATTCTTTGGCAAGTGCATCATCGTCTTGCGAGGTCACGGTACGCTCCGTGCCGAATCCATAGACTTGCAACAAGCTACTATCAAATTATAAATACAAAAAAGCATGCCAAAGTCATTTCGACTTTGGCATGCTCATTTATATATGGGGGCATCTTTGTTTCTTTGAAAGAGACAAAGATGCCCCTATCTTTTTTATAAACATCAAAAATATACGTATGATGGTAAGAAGCCAGTCTTTTCTGGGCAACTTATCTCCGCTCCATCAAAAAGCTCAGAGGTGGATGATGTCAACGCTAAAATACTGGCAGCCTTATAAGCCTTAAAAGTGAATAAAAAGAGGGAACTCGAAAAATGAACCAAAATGAACCAATTATTCTGAATCTCTATATAAGAGACACAGAAAAGTTGAAAACACTCGCTCTATCAGTAACTTATCAGATTGTCGTCATGATAATAACTGAAAAATTGTAGAATTCCGTAGAATAACATTAATTTTTTAACACGCATAATTTGTTAGTTTCCAACTTTTTTCGTATTTTTGCAACGAGATTCTGTGTCTCTTATATAGAGATTCAGAAGAACAGGAATGATTTAGGGAAGGGTTTTGAAGACAAAGGAATCGGATAGCTAATCATTCCAAGGGTTGCAGACTATCACGCTCTTGGGTCAGGAGTACGTTTGTGATTAGAGGTTTCCGTTATTGGAAATAGACTAACCAACCCTTTCTTGCCAAGTGTTTTGAACCATGAATTCACGATACGGGGGAATGAGAATTATATTCTGACCGAAATAAAAAAAACGAACAATGCAACAATTAGATAATGAGAAGAATTGGTACGCATTCAAAATATTTTTTGGGAAAGGAAAGCCTATCAAGACTTATTTCGTATCCAAAGAAATAGAACACATTTATGATGTAAAACAGGAATATTGGGACAAGAATAAGAAAAAGACATTGATGAAGGAAGTTCCAATTATGCCATCTCTCATCCTTTTTCGTTCTACGAGAATAGAAGCTGAAGAGATGGAGCGTATGTTCCTCAATAAAGTGATGCTCTATCGTGACAAAAATTCTGAGAACCTGAAAGAACCTTCTAAAATTTCAGAACGCGAAGTGAAAATCTTCAATATTGTCGCAACTTCTGGTGTTGAAGGACTTGATTTTTACGATGAGTATAATCCGAAATTTACCAAAGGCGATAAGTTCAGAGTCATTGAAGGTCCTTTGAAGGGGGCGGAAGGTTATGTCGTTCGCATCAAAAAAGATCATAAACTTTATGTGAGTATCAAGGGGTTGTGTGCTGTTACAACAGGATATATCCCCAAAGCTTTCTTGCAGAAAATAGAATAGAGTATATGGAAATGTTTGATCTTAAGCAAGTGATACTGACGAAGGAATGCACCTCGCCAGTCACTCAGTATCTGTTGGAAATTACAACTACGGATAGTACCGATGGCTTCCCGAAAGTCTTTCGCTATACGGATTTGTGCCATCCTGACCTTTCCTCTATGAGCCTTTGGATTCAGGATCAGGTGCATACCTTAGAACAGGAGCACGCCAAGCGTGTCATCTTGACACTAGGTGATGAGATTACCTTAAAGGTTGAGAAATAAATATTCTTCCAAGTAATTAATATGCAAATTTATGAGAAATAAAAATGCCCAGGATGGCTCAAACAAAAAGCCGTCTGAAGGAATCTATTATAAGATAAAAGTATCCCTTTTTGCTAATAAACTGGTAAATTGGTATTTTTCCAAGACTACCCTGCCATATTGGTGCATCCTGGCACTCGATAGCATCGCTGTAGTTGTTGCCGGAATGATAGCTACCTACATCGCAGAGGGCGGAGAAGCATTGACGAGCCATTTCTGGAGTTATGTCCTTACTTACGTCTGCACGCTTCCCCTCTTTGTCGTGGGTATGCGGATCTTCCATACCTATTCCGGCATCATGCGCTATTCATCGTTTGTTGATCTCATGCGCATTTCCGGAGCACTGGTTCTGGGCTTTATACTCAATAGCCTCCTCTTGACTTTATTGCCAGACGGACTTCTCTGCAAAGTATCTGCAGAGGCAATCATCGTGATGCTCTTCATCTCGATGTGTATGATGTGGACGATGCGAATCATCGTCAAGTACATGTACGATTCCACCTTCTCTGCTGATATCCGTACTCCGGTATTCATTCTCGGTGTAAGTGAAGGCGGTATCTCCCTGGCAAAGTCCATGCGCAATGAGCATCCGTCCCAGTATATCCTCAAGGGTTTCACCACCACGGAAGAGAATATGATAGGCAAGTACCTCCTGGGTTGTGAGGTTTTCGCATACGATGAGAAGCTGCTGTCCGTCATGGACAAGATGAACATCAAGACTCTCTTCGTCAGTCCGATGGTAACCGACAGGTTCCTGGAGATGCAGGATATGATCGACAAGCTTACCGCTGCCGGCATCAAGATTATGATGATGCCGAAGGCACAGTGGTGGGACGGCAAGTCAAACCTCCGCCACCAGATGATGCGTGAGGTGGATATCGAAGACCTCCTGCCACGTGATAAGATAGAAGTAGATATGGATGCCATCGGCAAGCTTCTCAGCGGTCGCACCATCCTGATTACGGGAGCAGCCGGAAGTATCGGTTCCGAGATGGTGAAGCAGATTGCCATCTACAAGCCAGCCCGTCTGGTCTTGGTAGATGAGGCTGAGACCCCGATGCACGATGTCCGCCTCTTTATGAACAAGAATTATCCTGAGATACCTTGCGAGACCATCGTCACCAGCATCACCAATGCCACCCGTATGGAGCGCATCTTCTCAGCCGACCGTCCCGACTATGTATTCCATGCCGCAGCTTACAAGCATGTGCCGATGATGGAGGACAATCCAGCCGAGGCAGTACAGAATAATATATATGGTACGCGCGTGATAGCCGACATGGCAGTGAAGTACGGCACGAAGAAGTTCGTGATGATCTCTACGGACAAGGCAGTAAACCCAACCAACGTGATGGGATGCAGCAAGCGAATCTGCGAGATCTACTGTCAGTCGTTGAACAAGGCGATAGTAGATGGCGAGGTCAAGGGCGTCACCCAGTTTGTCACCACCCGTTTTGGTAATGTCTTGGGCAGCAACGGTTCAGTTATTCCAATCTTCAAGAAGCAGATAGCGACGGGCGGTCCAATCACCGTCACCCATCCCGACATCATCCGTTTCTTCATGCTTATCCCGGAAGCCTGCAAGCTGGTATTGGAGGCAGGTACCATGGGTAAGGGCGGCGAGATCTTCGTCTTCGACATGGGCAAGCCAGTCCGCATCGCCGACCTTGCAAAGCGCATGATAGCCCTCTCGGGTGTAGATGGCATCGACATCAAATACGTAGGATTGCGTGATGGCGAGAAACTCTACGAGGAAGTGCTGAATGACAAGGAAGCCACCGTCCCAACCCATCATCCAAAGATTATGGTAGCGAAGGTTCGTGAGTATCCATACGAGTTAGCCCTGAAGAACGAGCAGTCTCTCTACGACCTCTCCTTCACCTACGATGACATGGCAATCGTAAAGAAGATGAAGGAAATCGTCCCAGAGTACAAGAGCCAGCACTCGAAGTACTCCCAGCTGGATGCGCAGTAAAAAACTGTGTTAATCCGTGGGACATTAAACCCAGACCGAGCAGGTCAAAGAATCTGTGTAAATCTGTGAAATCTGTGGGACATTAGGGCAAGAAGCAAAAACTCCTCCCAAAATTTGGTAGTTTCAAAGAAAACCCTTATCTTTGCTGCGAATTAAATATAGAAGTTATGGCACAGTTAACATTACAGGTAGATAGTCCATCTTTGTTGGAGCAATTAAAGAATGTCCTCTCTCTTATGAGAGGCGTTAAAATAGTTTCAGACACCCCTGTTTCAAGGAGTGCTGCTTTGGAAGATGTTCCAAACGCAGAAACTTTGGCTGCAATGAAAGAGGCAGAGAGTGGTCATGATGCAGGAGTAGTTCGAGTAGATAGCTTAGAAAGTTTCATGGCATCAATGGAGGAATAGGGTTTATGAAAGAAATTCGAAAGACCTCGCAGTTCAAGAAAGATTATAAGCGTTTTAAGAATGATAAAGAATTTGTAGAAACGCTTATGAGGATAGTTAAGCTTTTGGCAGAAGGCAATCAGATACCGGAGGAATATAATCCTCATCCTTTGAAAGGCAACTGGAAGAACTATATGGAATGTCATATAGAGAATGATACACTTTTGATTTGGTTTGATAAGAACAATAACGCAATAGAATTAGTTCGTTTAGGTTCTCATTCTGAGCTTTTTGGGAAAGGTCGTAAAAGATAAATATTAAGTTGTCCCTTCCCGCACAACCTGGCGAGGGCTTTGATGCCCCGCCAACCTTATAGCGTAGCGGTTCCGAGCACCGGAGGGCGGTTACATCCCTAATCCCTATGGTAGGGATTTAGGGCTTGGGTATAGGGTAAGGACCCTCCCGCTGGGGAGGGACAGGTGGGGCAAAAAAGATATTATGAATAATCAGAGGTCTTCTGTATGGATTATATACAGAAAACCTCCTTTGCCTCAAAGCACGGACATTCTTTGGGACTCGTCCCAGGCAAGTCCCGATGCCCGACGATTTCAGCTTTTGGGAACAGCCTTTTCAGAACAACCAGCAGTTCCTTAATTCTCTCAAACTGCAGAGAATTCAAGGTGTTGCAAGGCTTGCCTTGCTCATCTAAACCACCCTCATAGCAGATGCCGATAGAGCATCTATTATACGGTCTGGCATGAGCCCCCACCTCCAGCAACATTCGGTGTTGCGTACAGGTACCATCCTTTCGGATATAGAAGTGGTAGCCGATATCATAGAAGCCACGTGCCTTATGGTCACGTCTCATCTGTTCTACAGAATAGTCCTGGTTACAACGAGTAGCACTGCAGTGCAGTACGAGAAATCTCACAGAGGCGGCAGACCTCATGTGTTTGCCGTTCTCAACTCCGGCGAGGAGTGTACGCTCTGAGCGTACTTTCTCCCCACCGATGATCATAGGAAATGTTTCTTTAATCATAGACTAATTTAACATTCAACATTTAACATTCAACATTAAGTATTATATTCGCACAGATGGCCTAGAGGTCAACATCTGAGCCTGCGCCATTCTCCGAACCGGTACCGCCTCCAGCGTTCTCACTACCTCCAGTGTTCTCACCGCCGGTGGTAGAAGAGTCCCCAGTAGTAGGCTTCTTGTCCTCCCCCGTAGTACCGCCAGTAGGCTTGTCCTTCTTCTCATCACCGTACTTGACGAGTTCGATGGATTCAGGAATCAGGTTGTAAACACGGCTGCCGTTCTTCAAAAGGTAGTACGAAGGTCGGAAGGCTGGAAGGATGCTCTTCACGAGTTTGGCAGTCGCATCCTTCTCGTTCTCCACAGCCTTGCCTGTGAGGAAACGGAGATAGAGCTTACCAAAGCCGAATAACTCGATGTCGTAACCCTTCTTCAGGTTCTCCTTCACGTAGTAGGTATAGCGGTCGAGTACCGCCATCACATCTGCTGGAGTAGCAGTTGACTCCATTGCGATTTGGTTCGCAATATCCTTGGTAGTCAATGTACCGTAACTGTAAGGGCGAACGCTATAGACGGTCTTACCCTTTTTAGGACCCATGTTCATGGTCTTCTTTGAAACTTTGTAACTCTTACTCATAATTTAAAACATTTAAAGTGTTAATACTAAATTTATGTCATCGTCAGTTCAAAGAGATTAGCAATCCCGTTTGTTCTGATTGACGTTGCAAAGGTACAACATTGCAAAAGCGTCCTGTCCGTCATGGTTGCATATCGATACACAGTGTCTCGCAGATGAACTTAACGGCCGAAGGTTTCACGATCTGATCCTTTGGTTTCATCCCAAGTTCCGCCAGTTGCTGCTGATAAGGTTTCAGCCATCTCCTCAGTGTCCTGGTTGACACTCCGGCATAAGCAGCCAGTTCGCTTTTATACATTGCTTTCATATTCAGAGAGTTTAATACATTAATATATATGAATTAAAAATCAATTCTGATTTCGCTTACAAAAGTAGATAATCTTGGAATTCCTGTGCTGTACTCTATAGAGTGCAGCATGGTTTACACTTTTTAGGATATTATTAAGGTTTGTTGGCAACAAGATGGGTCGATACAAGAAAATAGAGACCAATCTTCGTTTGCCTAATGAACCGAATATCCGTAAAAGTTAAGGCGGATAGTTGGTTAACCACGGCAGCAAAAGAGATTCGCCGAATTCAGACAAGATGGGGTATTCCTTCTCAGAGAAAGTTCGCAGTTTTACTCGGCGTCAATGGAAGAACATTAGCAAAGCTTTATGCTGATCCACCAGACGAAAGTTTGACTTACGGTTCTGTTCAACAGATGTTTTCCAACTTAATGATTTCAGTATGGACTGAGTTTAATACGACCGAAGATGTAAATCAAGAGCTCAAATTGCTGAATCAGGCTTTGGCCAATGTAATGAGAGCTGCATTCCCACCCCGCAAAGAACTCGTAAAAAAGGCTCTTCAAGAGATGGAGCATCAACAGGGAAACGGTTTGCCAATCAAGTAATTTGCCATAAAATGCTTTGCGTTTCGTAATGTGTGGTAGTATATAAGGCAAATCAAGTCATTGCTTGGTTTATGAAACGAATATAGAATATGATTCCTCTTGAGCGGATGGAATTTCCATTTCCGCTCGAGAGGTTTTTGAAGTTCAAAAGCTCACGTTGCCAATAAGGATATGACAAAGGTTGTAGAAACTGAAGTCAGGCAGAATCTCCTGATTGTGGAAATTTCTAACAAATTCAAGATTTAATCTCTTCAAAACTTACGGATTTCCGACCAGAAATTCTTTCTTGGAGAATATTCAAAATATGGTAAAAATGCATAAGATGCAGTAAGTCAGTATGTTATCTAAGTTTGCTGGTTGTGTCAAAAAATCAGAATTCTGCAGTTGTACAACTAAGACCCTTATAGTTGTACAACCATAACTCCAGAGTTGTACAACCATAGCATATATAGTTGTACAACTGCAGACTTACGGTTGTACAACTATAGGTCATTCGTTCTGCAAAGAGCACGAAATGCGATATAAACTCGATAGAATTAGGTCATCGCAGCCATCTAGATTGAAAATCTGGAAATCGCGATAATTCAGAAACAAAATTTGACAAGGTCATATTCCCGAAGAACAAATCTGAAATCTGTGGGACTTTTCAGCATGAAGCAAAAACTCCCCCAAAAATTTGGTAGTTTCAAAGAAAACCCTTATATTTGCAGTCAAAAAGGAGATACAATTATGAATACAGCTACATATACATTAGATGTTCCTGCAACCGATATTTCTCTTTTCAAGTCATTGATCAGGAAATTCGGGTGGGTTGCTAAAAAGCAAAAAGTCTCTAAAGCTTGTAGATTAGACAAGGCTTTAGAAGCTGCAAAGAATGAAAAACTCTTTGCTACTAATGATTTGGATGAATTAATGAAGAGTCTAGCTGAATGATGAAATATACAGTTAAGTATTCAACATTGTTTAAAAAGTCATTTAAGAAATGCATGAAACGAGGTTGCTCAGAGGATAAATTTCGTAAGGTCATTTCTATTTTGTCAGAAACAGGAACTTTACCATCAGAATATAAGCCACATCCTTTAAAATCAAATTATAAAGGGTGTATGGAATGTCATATAACTTCCGATTGGCTTTTAGTTTGGAAACAAAATGATAAAGAATTGATTCTGATTTTAACCGATACGGGTACGCATAGTGACATTTTTGGTTGGTAGCCCACTAACATGAGTTATCTGAGTAAAATGTTATAGCAATGTGCTCCAGTGCCCGCCTTTAGTCTGGCGGTCCCATCCCGCAAAACCATGGCGAAGACCTTTGATGGTCCGCCAACCTTATAGCGTAGCGGTTCTGAGCACCGGAGGGCGGTTACATCCTTCCTCCTGAGGAGGAAGGCTTGGTTAGAGGTGGAACTTCCTTTGGCTAAAGGGAGACGGAGGGATTCGAAAAACTCCTCATTCGAGCGACGACCAGCGCAGAGCGATATGCGGTGGGGAACAAATATAACTTTTTTCAAAAACTGATAGGTGTAACTACTTGTAATATAGTGGGGACGCTGTATTGGTGATATACTATACAAGTACAATTATGGTAGATATTTCTGTTCAGTTAAGTGAACAAAAACGTAAAGTTGATTTTAAAACCTATGATATATCTGTTAAAGAACTTATATCAATGGTTAATGATGGGATAGTTAATGTCTCACCAAATTATCAGCGTAAGTTTAGATGGGATGATCAGCGTCAGTCAAAACTTATAGAATCTATATTCTTAGGAATTCCAGTACCTTCATTATATATGGCAACTAATTCGGATGCCACGTGGGAGGTTATTGATGGATTACAGAGAATTAGTACAATCATTCGTTTTGCTGCAGATTTAGATTCTGAAGCAAGAAAAATAATAGGAAAACTTGATTATCTGAAACTTACAGAGTTAGATAAATTGAGTATGATGAATGGTATGACCATGTCAGATATGGTACCGACATTAAGATTGGATTTTTTGTTGAAGCCATTGAAAATAGTGACGTTAAGCGATAAAAGTGATGCGCAAGTCCGTTTTGATTTGTTTGAACGTCTTAATACTGGTGGCATCAAACTATCTGATCAAGAAATTAGAAATTGTGTTTATAGGGGGAGATTTAATGATTTCATTTGTAGGCTTTCTGAAGATCCTCGATTGTAAACCACCAATACAGCGTAAGGTGGGTTGAATGAAAAATATTATCTTTGCTGC